>Ga0268276_1000019_pt1 | contig 199634 bp, 158 predicted proteins | sample saktaG_4_FD_190145 | JGI IMG/M metagenome (GOLD analysis project Ga0268276, IMG submission 190145) | Saline water microbial communities from Sakinaw Lake, British Columbia, Canada - sak_2010_1_5_45m | ecosystem: Environmental > Aquatic > Non-marine Saline and Alkaline > Saline ... | reverse complement strand
TAAGTTATTAACAAAAATATGAGTTATGAGTCTCCCCCAGACCCCCTCTTTTCAACAAATACAATTAACTTTGAATGGAAAACTGTCCAGTCAGACTAGACCATCTCATCCTTCAACTTCAATTACTTCCTTTCTAAATTCCTGCCAATCTTTCGATATCAAGCCTTTAAGTAAACTTGAAGGCATTTTAATGCTATATTGATAAAGCAAAGAAGTATAAATAAATGCTTTTTTTGCCGAATCATTAAGTTGATTATAAGCTTCCATTAAATCATCAACGTGATGATTGTTAGTGACTAATTCCATCAAGGCTATATAAGAATCAGAGCCATATTTTGAAACTATTTTCTTTACTAAACGTTTTTCTTCTTGGATATCCCTATAATCTATTAAATTGCATTTCTTTAAATTGATTACTAATTCTTCGCATTCATTTTCTGTTAAAGGAGTATCAATATTAATTATATGACTATTAGTTATAACCTTGTCTAATTGATTTCTTTCTAAAATATTTTCTCTAATAGTAGTGATTAATAATATATTAAATTGATTATATTGTTCAATACTTAATCTGTTTCTAAAATCTAATAATGATTTAAAGATATAATTGATCTCAATGGAATTAAAATAAATGATTATATTGTCAGCTCTACAGTTTTTAAATAATTCCGTTAAATCTGGCATATAAAGTTTACTAGAATCAAAAATTTCAAATGCAACAGTTTTTCCATAGTTTGTATCTGAAATAATGCTTTTAATCAAACGATAAGCAAATGTTGATTTGCCTGTTCCAAAAGAACCTGTTAAAAAGATTAGAGGTAAAATTTTGGAATTATTAGTTTCAATTATCCGATAAACTTCTTTTTTAACTAATTTATTTTTTTCCTTTTTGATAATATCGAATTGGTTATTGATTATCTGAAAATTAGGCTCTTCACCAATATAAAAATCCTTTTTTGTAACAAATTTTTTTGACTGTGTTCCGGAATTTAATTGTATTAGGTTGTCCGACAGCCTTAGCATAATTCTCGGATCCAATATAACATCACTGTCTTGAGAGGTAGAAAAAATTACTTTTTTGGATTTAAGAAAGAACCGTATCTGATTATAAGTTTCACATTTTAAATTTATTAAATGACTATAAACAGAAATTCGTTTTTAAAGATGATGAAAAGAAATATCTTGACTATTTGGATGAATGTTATGAAGATTCTTTATTAAGGCCATATGCATTGATATTGTTGTTTAATTATTATCTCAATTTAGACAATATTGAAAAATGTAATGAATACATTTCAGAATTAGAATATTATAAGGATATTACTGATGTTATGAAGCTTTTATTTAAATATTATGGCCGCAATCTTAATATAATTAGTAATCGATTAAAGTTTTATAATTTAATACGAGAGTTCCCAAAGATTGAAGATAGCTTTTCTTTGAGATATAATTATTTTAATTATATTGCTTCTGCATATAATAAAGACTTTCGAACGGCTTCTGAGTACTCTTCAAACATAAATGATAGATTCAATTACCTTAATCCGGATTTTCAATTACCTTGGAAAATGACAGATCAGGATGAAGTTGAAACATTTCAAGGTATCTTAATGGAAAATAAGAAAGGATTTAAATTTATTAGGATTGCTCCATTAGCTCAGAATTTTAATTTGATTAAAAGGAAAAATTCCTATATCATTGGTAAAGAGTATTTTGTAAATTTATATTTTTATCTTAATGGTATAAAAGCTGAAGTTCTTAAAGAGGTAATTAAGGTTGAAAATATGCTTTGACAACAGTGAAAGCTTCATTATTTTCGCGAAGCTTTAATATGTGAAAAGGATTCATTGTTAATTATTTCACAAAAAATCCCCTCTTTCCCCTTTCCCTCAAACCCCCTATTAACTAATAACCACTATACCAATAACATAGGACTATTTAGACACCCTATAAATTACCTGCTCCCGCATTCTCCAGTAAACTTTTTCTACTTTTACCGCACTAAAAATGGCTAATATTATGCGCATTGAGAGAATCACACACGAAATCAGCCGGGATAAACAGGAGGACATCGATCTGGGCCGCCTTGATCCCCTGATCGAAAAATATAAAGGGAAAAAGGGAAACCTCATCCCGCTGCTCCAGGGTACGCAAAGCCTCTTCGGCTACCTGCCGGATGTGGCTTTTGCAAAGATCTCGCGGGAAACGGGACTGGAACTTTCCGATATGTACGGCGTCGCAACCTTCTACGCCCAGTTCCGCCTGAAACCGGTCGGGAAGATCATCATCAAAATATGCCACGGTACAGCCTGCCACGTGCAAAACGCCAATACCATCAGCGATTCCCTCGAGGAGTCGCTCAGGATCAAAGACGGGGAAACGACCGAAGACGGCCTCTTTACCCTGGAATCGGTCGCCTGCCTGGGCTGCTGCTCGCTGGCGCCGGTGATGATGGTGGGCGAAAATACGTTCGGCAAACTCACCGGGACGGAAGCGGTGCGGATCGTCAAAAACGTCCGGATGAACGAGATAAAAAATAGTAACTAGGTGACTGGGTGACTGGGTGACTGGGTGACAAGGTAACAAGGTAACAAGGTAACAAGGTAACAAGGTAACAAGGTAACATGGAAAAGACTAAAGTGATCGTCGGATTGGGCAGTTGCGGTGTAGCCGCCGGTGCAGGCAAGGTGTACGAGAAGATCCGGGCGATGCAACAATCGGAGAACCTGGATTTCGAGCTTAAGAAAACTTCCTGCGTCGGGATGTGCTACCGTGAACCGCTGGTGGAGATCATCGATGAAACGGGTTCTTATTTATATGGCGAGATCAACGAGGAACGGGCAATTGAAATTATCGATAAACACATCAACCAGGGCAGCCCGGTAAGGGATTATATCATCCAATCGGACCTGTTTGAGACTTCTGATAAATCCTTCACTGAATCGCAGGTGAAGATTGTCTTGCGAAATTGCGGTTATATCGATCCCGAAAATATCGACGACTACGAAGCGCGCCAGGGTTACCGGGCCATCAAAAAGATCGCCGGGCAGCGGATCTCGCGTTACGATGTGATCCAGACCATCCTGAGCTCCGGCATCCGCGGTCGCGGAGGCGGAGGTTTCCCTACGGGACTAAAATGGAAATTCGCCAACGACAGTAAATCCAGCGAAAAATACATCATCTGTAATGCTGATGAAGGCGACCCGGGAGCATTTATGGACCGGTCAGTCCTGGAAGGCGATCCGCATTCGGTCATCGAAGGGATGATCATCGCGGCTTACGCGATCGAAGGCACCGGAGGAATAATCTATTGCCGCGCCGAATACCCGCTTGCCATCAAACGGTTGAATATTGCACTGGACCAGGCAAGGGCAAAAGGTTACCTGGGTAAGAATATCCTGGGCATCGACGGGTTCAGCTTCGATATTTACATTAAAGAAGGCGCCGGGGCATTTGTGTGCGGCGAAGAAACAGCTCTCATCGCCTCGGTGGAAGGTGAACGCGGCATGCCGCGTAAACGCCCGCCGTTCCCGGCGGCTTCCGGCCTCTGGCGCAAACCTACGAACATCAACAACGTCGAGACTTTCGCCAATATCCCCTGGATCATCCTCAACGGGGCCGGGGAATATGCAAAATACGGAACCGAGAAAAGCAAAGGTACCAAGGTCTTTGCCCTCGCCGGCAAGATCAAGCGCTCCGGGCTGGTGGAAGTGCCCATGGGCATCACCATCCATGATATCATCTTCAAGCTGGGCGGAGGCATCCAGAACGACCGCAAATTCAAAGCGGTGCAGATGGGCGGCCCTTCCGGCGGCTGTATCCCCGAATATATGGCCGAAACCATCGTCGATTATGACTCTGTCAATGCAACGGGCGCCATCATGGGCTCCGGCGGGATGGTGGTCATGGATGAGGATACCTGCATGGTCGATGTGGCCAAGTTCTTCCTCGACTTCACCCAGAAGGAATCCTGCGGCAAATGCACCTTCTGCCGGATGGGCACCAAGCGCATGCTTGAGATCTTAGAGCGTATAGCGGAGGGCAAAGGGCAGGATGGTGATATAGAAAGATTAGAGGATCTTGCTTACGAGATCAAGGATAATTCCCTGTGCGGCCTCGGCCAGACGGCGCCAAACCCGGTCCTGACAACGATCCGCTATTTCCGCGATGAATATGAGGCCCATATCCGCGATAAAAAATGCCCGGCAAAAGTCTGCAAGGCATTGCTGACTTATGAAGTCATCGCCGACAAATGCACAGGCTGCACCGTATGTGCCAAGAACTGCCCCGTTAATTGTATTGACGGCGAACGGAAACAGGTCCACTTCATCCGCCAGGCCGATTGCATCAAATGCGGCATGTGTTATACCAAATGTAAATTCGAAGCGATTAAACTTTCCTGACCGGCATAAACTAAAGAAACTACAATGAGCGAGAAAGTTAATATAATCCTGAACGGCAATATCGTCGACGGTTATCGGGGTGAGACCATCCTGGAACTGGCCAAACGAAACAATATAGAGATACCCACCCTTTGCAACGACCCGCGCCTCGAGCCTTTTACCTCATGCTACGTCTGCGTGGTGGAAGTCGAAGGCCTCCGCGGACTGCAGCCGTCATGCTCCACGAAGATCTCGGAAGGGATGCGGATCGAGACCGACAACGAGAAGATCCACCGTGCCCGTAAAACCGCACTCGACCTGCTGGTGAGCAACCATTATGCGGATTGCATAGGCCCCTGCAAGCAAACCTGCCCGGCAGGCGTGGATGTGCAGGGCTACATCTCACTGATCGAAAAAGGCAATTACCACGATGCCGTGGGCCTCATCAAGGAAACTAATCCTTTACCCGCCATCTGCGGTCGTGTTTGCGTGAGGCCCTGCGAAGTAGCCTGCCGCCGGAACCTGCTCGACGAAGGCGCTGCCGTGGGTATTGACTACCTGAAGCGCTTTGCTTCCGACATCGACATCGATTCTCCCGATAAATGGAAACCTGATATTAAACCTGCCACCGGCAAAAAAGTCGCCGTGATCGGTGCGGGGCCTGCGGGGCTCTCCTGCGGGTTCTTCCTGCAAAAGGAAGGTCACCAGGTCGACATCTTCGAAGCCAGCCCTAAAGCCGGCGGATGGCTCAGGTACGGCATCCCTGAGTACCGGTTGCCAAACGACCTTCTGCAGAAAGAAGTCGACAACATCACCGAAATGGGCGTAAAGATCCATTTCAACAAAAAATTCGGGAGCGACGTTTCTTACAAAGACCTGAAAAACAAGTACGACGCCATGATCCTGACCATTGGCTCCCAGAAAGGGACCATGATCGGTTGTGAAGGTGAAGATGCGGAAAACGTTTTTTCCGGTATCGATTTCCTGAAAAACATGGAAATGACCGGGAAACCCTTCAACTTTAAAGGGAAGAAGGTGGCTGTCATTGGCGGGGGAAATACCGCCATGGATTGCTGCCGGACCTCCAAACGCTGCGGCGCTGATAAAGTTTACGTCATCTACCGGCGGACCGAAAAGGAAATGCCGGCTAATCCTATCGAAATCCATGAATCCAGGCTCGAAGGGGTGGAATACATGCTGCTGACCAATCCCAGCAGGATAGTGAAAAACGAAGAGGGAAAAGTGAAAAGTATTACCTGTCTTAAAATGGAATTAGGGGAGCCAGATGCCTCTGGCCGTCGTCGTCCTGTGCCGGTAGAAGGCTCGGAGTTCGACATTGAGGTCGATTACATCCTGGCTGCCATCGGCCAAAAGACTGTGGCTGAATTCCTGGATGATATCAAAGCTCACGCCGGAAAAGGCGAAGTGAAGGTTAACCGCTGGGGTGACCTGGAGACCGATCCGAAAACATTGCAGACGGGAATTCCTTCGATTTTTGCCGCAGGTGATGGTGTCACCGGGCCGGCAACTTTGATTGCGGCGATAGCGCAGGCGAGGAAGTCTTCTTATAGTTGTGATCTTTACCTGAAGGGACTGCCGGTGGAACCTATGAAGAAAGAGTTCTTCAGTAGCAAGGATGTTTTTAAACCACAGATTACACAAGATTATAAGGGATTTTTCACAGAGAAGAAAAGGGAGGAGATGCCGACGCTTGATCCGTCGAAACGGAATAATTTCAAGGAAGTCGAACTTGGTTATACTTCAGAAGAGGTTGCCTTCCATGAAACCCAGCGTTGCCTGGAATGCGGCTGTTCCGCCCTGTTCACCTGCGACCTGAAACGTTACTCCGGCAAATACGAAACCGACCAGAAAAACCAGGCAGGGGATTTCAATGAACATCACGTGGATTTCCGGCATCCTTACATCGAATTCGACAATAACAAATGCATCCTGTGCAGCCGTTGCATCAGGATCTGCCGGGAAGTCGTTGGTGCAGACGCGCTCGGGCTGGTGAACCGCGGTTTCGATACCTACGTGGCACCCAGCATGGGCCTGGCTTTGCAGGATACCCCCTGCGAATCCTGCGGACTTTGCATCACCACCTGCCCGACCGGTGCGATAACCGAGAATGTCCCCTTCAAACCGGGTCCGGTCCGGATGTCACCGGCTGAAACCATCTGCAATTATTGTTCTGTTGGCTGCGCTATTTCACTCGATCACAAGAGCCAGTTTGTCATGCATGTTTCCGGGGTGGAAGGACAGGTCAACACGGATGGTAATCTTTGCCGGTATGCAAAGTTCGGGTACCACTACCTGAACGACAAGTCAAGGATTACCAAGCCATTGATGAAGATCAACGGGCGTTTCGAGGAAGTTTCATTCAAGAAGGCTTTTGAAACCATCGTACAGCGGATTAAAGCTGTGAAGGCTGACGAAAATGTGTTTTTTGCGGGGGCCAGGCTGTCGAATGAAGAGATGTACCTGATTCAGAAGCTGGCCAGGGCAGGGGCAAAGACCAATAATGTCACCAGCTTTCATTACCTGAACCGTGGAATGGGCTACCGGAATAATTCCAATGCCAACACGCCGTTCAGCCAGATCAAAGATGCCGGTAAGATTTATCTTATCGGCTCGGAGATCAATGAAGATAATGCCGTTGTGGGATTTATGATACACAATGCGGGAATGATGAAGGGGGTTCCGATAGAGGTGGTGACCACCCATGCTGAAAGTTCCATGAGCCGGAAGGTTGAAGAGGTGATGGTGATCAAATCGATTTATCACTTCATCAAGGCTGTCAATTATTACCTGGTTGCCAATAATTTCCACAACGGGCTGTTTATCCGCGACAACTGTGCCGGTTTTGAAGAATATAAGGCTGAATTGCTGAAAGAGAATTTCGTCGATTTGGTTCAGAAAGCCGGGACACAGATCATGGATGATGTGATCGAATTCGCCAAGCGCTACAACAACGAACCAAATGCGATCATCGTCTTTTCTGAGAAGGAACTCTCTTCCAACACGTGCACCGAGTTGTTCAACCTGGCGATGATCACCGGGAAGCTTGGCAAAACGGGCAGCGGTTTGATTTCCCTGAAGGAGAAGAATAATTCTCAGGGATTGTTCGATATGGGCGTTTGCATGTCATATGGCGTGGGAGGAGTACCGATGACTGACGCGACGCTAATAGATAAACTCAAAAAGACCTGGAATATCCCGGCACTCCCTGAGCAAACGGATCCTGATATCTACTCAGGCCTGGAAGACGGCAAGCTGAAGAACATCTTCATTTTCGGTGAAGATCCGCTCGGGTGCACCGGTCATAAAGTCCAGACGGCAGGATGGCTTACCATCGCCGACTTCGTGGTTGTCCAGGATTATTTCATGACTGAAACGGCCAGACACGCCCACCTGATCCTGCCGGCCTCCCTTCCGGTTGAGACAGGCGGAAGTTTCACCAACACCCAGAAGGTGATCCAGGAATTTGAGGCATTATTTACACCGGCAGTGGAGAAGACGGGACTGGTGCAGCTTGCTGATTTATTGACAGCATTAGGCGTAGCGCAGAGGGCAGGGTTGCATGAGGTGCTGGCGGAAGTGATGTCATTATTGCCTGCCAGCGGCGAAGGTGTAGCGCATCAATTTATTCATACACAAAATGATAACCCGAACAGGCTGTACGGTCATGGCTGTGATCATATTGTCATGCGGTTCGATGATGAATTTGCAAAGGCATTTGAAAACGTAAAAATTGATCTGTATGAAAGAGTTTAAGCATGTAGATGAGATATTGGTTTTTGCCATCGAACAGGAGCAAAAAGCCGTTGAGTTTTACACGGACCTGGCAAAGGAAGCCCGTAACGAAGAGATGAAGAAGGTTTTTATTGAATTTGCCGGCGAAGAGATCAAGCACAAGCAGCGCCTGACGCGGATCAGGGAAGAGGGCGTGTTCACCATGCCCAGGCAGCAGGTAACGGATCTGAAGATCAGCGATTATATAGTCGATGTGAAGGCATCAGGCAAACTGACTTATGAAGAAACGCTCATCCTGGCCATGAAGCGTGAAAAAGCCGCTTTCAAGCTTTATTCAACATTGGCTGAGCGCGCCCCAAACGATGAGCTGAAAGAAATATTCGAAACCCTGGCGATGGAAGAATCGAGGCACAAGCTGCGGTTTGAGCTGGAGTACGATGAATATGTGCTGAGGGAGAATTAGAATAAGTTCGCAGTTCCCGGTTCGCTACAATTACCAATAACTGCAAGTTCAAAGTTTTGACTGACGACTGTTGACTTGCCCGGGAATGACTCACTTATTTGCCTTAAAAATTTTTACTTTGTAAATAAGCCAGTAATAATCGTATCTTTGCATCCCGATTTGAATAAAAAACGATTCTAATTGGTTATATTGCGGGGTGGAGCAGTGGTAGCTCGTCGGGCTCATAACCCGAAGGCCAGAGGTTCGAATCCTCTCCCCGCTACAAAGCCAGGACCCAACCACAAATTAAGGTTGGGTTTTTGTATTTTTAACCGCAGAGTCGCGGAGGCGCAAAGAATTGGTTTCCAATGTTCAATTTCTCAGCGCCTCTGCGCCTTAGCGGTAAAAAGTACATAATAAATTACCGTCAAGAGATAGGGGCGATAGTGAGCCGGCAATTGCTGCTTTTCGCCTTGCTTTTCCCCTGATAAATATCTATCTTTATGGCATACTAAATCACAGCCAAATTAAAAGCTATGAAAAAATCAATGCACCTCATCGTAATCCTTTTCTTTCTTTACTCAACAGCCTCCTCCCAATCCTGCCTTCCTGAAGGAATTATCTTCGGTACGCAAAGTGAAATTGACAATTTCCAGATCAATTATCCGGGTTGTACGGAAATTGAAGGAAGTGTTCAGATTAACGGACTGCAAATTGTTAATCTTAATGGCCTGGACGTACTGACATCGGTCGGCGGAGACATGATTCTCGATCTTACTCAACTCGTTAATATGTCCGGGTTAGATGCGCTCACATATATCGGGGGCGACCTGCTTTCAAAACAAAATGGGAGAATAAAAACGCTTACCGGTCTTGAAAACCTGGCTTCTATCGGCGGAACCCTGGATTTTTATTACAATGATTCCTTAACCAACCTTGATGCGTTGAGCAGCCTGACTTACATTGGTGAAACGCTTAGTATCTGGCGTTGTGATTCGCTGCAAAGTATCACAGGATTGGAAAACCTCAGTGTAATAGGAAAAAACTTGGATATCTGGTGGAATCGTGACCTGGCCAGTTTAGACGGTCTGGAAAATCTTGATTCAGTTGGTGGAGATATTGATATTACTTTAAATGAGGTTTTGTCAGACATTTCCTCAATCGGGCACCTGAATTTACTTGAAGGCAGTCTGACCATCTGGAATAATGATTCTCTCAGCAGCTTTAGCGGACTGGAAAATATTACCTCAATCGCAGGCACTCTGGTTATTTTCGGGAACGATGGAATAACAGACCTCTCAGGATTTGATAATCTGACCTCCGTCGGGGGCTCTGTTTATATCGGAGGGCCCCAGTTCGGTGGAAATTCCCTGACAAATCTCACGGGATTGGGCAGTTTGAAAGCCATTGGCGGTGGCCTTTATATTTGCCGTAACTCAAATCTTACCAACCTCGATGCCTTGATTGACCTGCATTCCATCGGGGGCGACCTTTACATTTATAAGAACAATGCCCTTACAACCTTAAGCGGACTTGACAATATTGCAGAACAATCGATTGACAGTCTGACCATTTTAGATAATAATGTCTTATCTGACTGCTCCGTTCTGAGCATTTGCCTGTATTTAGAGAGCCCGAACGGGACCATTAATATCCAAGAAAATGCTGTGGGATGTAATAACCAGCAGGAAGTTGAAGCGGCTTGCGGAGTTGGGCTAGACGAGAGCAGTACATCTGAAAATCAATATTACATCTTTCCAAACCCTTCTTCAACCCAAATCACCATAGAAACCACCACTATACCACAAAAAAACACATTCCTAACCATTTTCAATATCAACGGTCAGCAACTCCTCACACGCCAAATAACGAAACCAAAGACACATATTGACATAAACAATCTGCCCCGCGGCGTTTACTTTATACGGCTAACCAATGACAGGATGGTGGAAGTGGGGAAGGTGGTGAAGCAGTGAGATTCCCCCGCTACAAAACATAAATCCAGAACCCAACCAGATCCCTCGTCATCCCGAGCCTCGCGAAGTATTTTTTAAACTGAATCCAGGAATTATTCATTTCCTGATCCTCAATCAAAATCTTTGGGTAACATTGATATAGAGGCGGTTATATTTGTTTATCTTTTCAAACGTCCCTTCATAATTAAGGGATAATGAAAGCTTTTTATAAATGATCCAGTTCAGGTTACATTCTGCCATATTCTGGGGTATGGACGATTCCTTGCTGAAATATTTGTAATCAACGTACCTGTAGCCCAGGCCTCCGTATAATTTTCCCCGGACCAGGTCCCGTGACACCACAAGGCTGTAAATCTTGCCTGAAATATAGCTTGTTTCCAATATTGTAGCTGAAAGTGTGGCTGACATATTCAGCACGGGGATACGGCTATAAGTAACATAACCATATATATTTTTCGATGGTTTAGGATCTGATTTTCTATAACGGTAGCCCGTTTTCACACCAACCGACAGATATTTTACCGGGTTATAGCTTACCTGGAACATAAATCCCTGCATGGTTTCAGGATCAAGAATCTGGTCCAGGATATTTTTATAGGTTTCATAATAGACGACATTTTGCCGGGCACTATAGGAAACTGATAACGACAACTGTTTTATAACCCTATACCTCAATGATAAATACACATTTGTAAGGTTGAAAGTACTTTGCGGTTTATTATTTGTCGTATCATATTTGTACAAATCAAATTCAACCGTTCCGAAAAAATTTAAATTTTTAATAAGCGAATTGGAATGTTGAAAATAAACAAACCTGCGGTCTGTTTTCGAATGGTTCGTTTGTTCGACAAATGCCAGGGAACTTTGCATATTTCCCTTTTTCCCCGCATAATCATGGCTGATGTAGGCGCCATATTGGAGGAGGCTGAAGTTAATGCTGTAATCATTATAGTCGGGCCTTGAACCGGCAAGTATTCCGGCTGAGAACGAATTAAACTTCATTTCAAACTGCAACCCATCTATAGCACCCATATTGGAAATCTTTGGGTTGATCTTCCTGCCAAGCAATATTCTGTAGTTGTCGTTGAATTCATAATTAAACGCCAGGCTGTAAATCTTTAAGCCATTAAATATATTCTGCTGAATTTCATTCCATTCGCCGTCTTTATGGACAAAAGAAATGTAACTTTCCCCCGATAATTTTGTGTTACCGATATTTTTGGCGTTAATTGAAAAGGTATATCTCATCCGTTGAGAGTTGCCCCCGGGTGTATTTGAAAAATTTGAATAGGAGGAGAGCGAGACACGGCCGCTGATATCCTGTTTTAACTTCTTTTTAGCCGTCGTATCAGCAACTGTAGTGTCCTTTTTTTCTTCCGGAGGTTGCACCACTACCGGCGCAATAGGAATTTCCTCCTTTGGCTGGGCAGTTGCAGGTTTTATTTTTTGTTTTGTAAAGATTTTATCGGAAACCGCAAGTGGATTTGAAGAAATTGGAATGCATACGCAGGAAATTGATGAAAGATTGCTCACCACCAAAGCAGGAACCAGTTTATCTCCCTGTTTGATAAAGAGGGTGTCACCCACGGCAATATTTTCCGTCGATTTAAATTTAACGTAGATACTCTGTGAGGTCACGTAAGAAACCGTACCCTCTTCAGGCTCAATAATAGTTTGGCTCTTCAGGTTTAATCCTATAAAAACAAAAAGAAAAACTGGAAGAATAAATCTCATTGTTATATTTTCGGTTTGGTTAGCCTGAACATCTTTCCTTCACTTTCACCATTCGGGTGGCACTCAAAGCAAGCCTCACTATTATAAGAGTAACCGCCAACACCATCATGATCCTGGTCTGTTTCACCTTGCTGATGGCAGTTGCTGGTACAGGTATAAACCGCATAATTGCCTGGATTTGTATGGCAATCGGAACAAACATCCCATTCCCCTTCGTGTTTGCCGGAATAAACCGGGAAAAATTGCCCGTCATGATCGAAAGTAGCAGGCGTCCATGCATTTTCATTATGACAGGTTTCACAACTCATAGAAAATTGTGCAGCTATGTGATTCGGGTCGATGGTCTGGTTGTAATTATCCGCATGGCAGCCATAGCAAAGATTCGGTGTATTGACATAATTATCCTCATGGCAGGTAAAACAATTGGTGGCAATGGTTGCATGGGCACCTAACAGCGGGTAAGTTTCGTTATGGTTCGGGAATAAAGCCGGTTTCCATTCCGGGTCTGTCGAATGACAGGTCTCACAATCGGTTGCAATACCAACGGTATTATGGTTTGGATTAGCGGTCTGATTAAAATCATTTTCATGGCATGCAAAACAGATAGTAGGAGTTCCGGCGAATCCACTGGCATGGCAACCGTTGCATTCGGTAGTTATATGTGCCCCGGTTAACGGGAAGTCCGATGCATTATGATTAAATCCTCCTTCTCCTGATCCTGTTGGGTGACATTCATAACAAGCCAAACTGTTATAAGAATATCCGCCAACTTCATTATGTTGATCATCTGTTTCTCCCTGGTTATGCTCATGGCAATCAATGCAGCTAAATAATCCATAATTACCTGTGGTTGTATGACATTCGGCACAAGTATTCCATTCACCATTATGTTTACCGGAATAAATCGGAAAGAGAACATCATGCTCCGTGTACTCAGCAGGTTTCCAACCCGGGCTAGTAGTATGGCACTCACTACAATTTGTTGAGAAGCCAATACCAGCGTGGTTTGGATTTGTCGTTGCGTTGTAATCTGGTTGGTGGCAGGAAACACATTCTACTGAAGCGCTTGAATAATCATTACCTGGATGGCATGTTATGCAATCGATTGAAGCATGGCCAGCTGTAAGCGGAAAGAATGAGTGATTAAGGTTAGCACCGGTCCAGTCAAAACTGGTCATCAAATGGCATTCCTCGCAGTTAGTAGAGTAGTTTCCTTGAACATGGTCCGGTTGAGTTGTAGCCAGGTATTTATCCTTGTGGCAATCATAACATTCAACTCCAAGTAGTTCAAATCGCAGAAGAGATTCAGACAGACTGGTATGGCAGTCATAGCAATCGGTGGTCACATGGGCGCCAACAAGGGGAAAACGGCCAAGTTGGTGGATCTCTGTAATATTTTCCACGATCCATGATTTTGGAGTGTGGCACCTTCCGCATTCAAATCCGACAGTCTGGTAATGAATATCAGTATGGCACGTTATGCAGTCGGTTTCTGCATCAGTAAAAACCAGTGATTTGTGGCACGATCTGCAATTAACCTGCTGATGCTGCCCGACGAGAGCAAATTGTGTCTGATCGTGGTTGAATGAAAGTTTTTTAAGGTCTATTTTCCAACCTTCCGTAGTATGGCAATCACTGCAATTCTTATTAAATTCTTTACCATGGGGAGATTGTGCGAATACATTACTGCACAATACAACCAACAATATTATCGATGACAACTTTCGCATTTGTAGTCATTTAATTTGTATTGCACATAAGTTATTTCATTGAGCTGGACCGGCTTGTGACATTTATTACAGGCTACGTTTTTATGTCGCCCATCCAGTTTAAAATTAGTTTTATCATGATCAAATATACTAATTTTCCAGCTATTAAAATCATGGCATTGATTACAATTTATTACCCCATCTTTCTCAAACTGACTTACATGGACATCTTTATGGCAATTTGTGCAAGTAGAAGTTAATCCAGAAAATCTTTGATTAACAATCCCTTCAATATCCTGCTTGAAATGGCAGGACCGGCATATCTGTTTCTGGTGAGCCCCGGCCAGCACAAAACTGGTCTTGGCGTGATCAAAATTTATTTCACTCCAGCTTATTTCCGAATGACAACTATTACAGGTTGCATCAGGGTAATATTTTTTATCAAGGAACGGGTCATGTATATCGGTGTGACAATCGCTGCAACGTATCCCGATTTCCCTGAAATTCCATTTTTCTGTTTTTTTATGACACGCAAAGCAAGGAGTGGCGAGATGAGCTCCCTGTAATGGAAAAATGCCTGTGTTATGTTGCTCAATAGTATATGTGAACCCCGTAAATCCCTTTGTGCTGTGGCAATTGGAACAATCGGGCGATACTCCCTGTTTGGCAAACTGATTTTTATGATAATCAAGGTGACAATCGGTGCACCGGTCATGTTTTACAGGATCGGTGAGCGCTGTCTTATGGCAGGATTTGCAGGCAACGGTCTGATGCTTATCCTCTAACCTGAAATTGGTTTTATTATGATCGAAGTTTATCATTCCCTGTATGTTGTGAAATGACTCTTCGTTATGGCATTGACGGCAATCTTGTCCAAAAAGATTATTATGCATATCTTTATGGCAGTTTGTGCAATTGGCAAATTGAATCCCGTCAAATTTCTGAACTTGCTTATCGTTTTTAATTTCAATTTTATGACATTTAATGCAGTCAACAGCCTCATGTTTTCCTTTTAATTGAAATTTTGTTTTATCATGATCGAATCGGGTTGCTGGTTTAAATGCATCATAGGCATGACAATTCAGGCAGTCGCGCGACAGGGTGTTCTGGTGATAATCAGTATGACAGGATAAACATGCAGTTTTGAGGCCTAAATAGGAAGGCTGCTTTTTATTTTTTATTTTTTGATCAGTTATAAATTCCGATTTATGGCAGTCTTCGCATTTTTTCTTACTGTGTGCACCCAATAAATCATAACCGGTCAGGCTGTGATCAAACTTTTCTTTTTCAAAACGGATTATTTCAAAGTTTCTGCCGTGGTGGTCATTATGGCAAATGACACAGGATTTGTCGCGTACTTCGGCAGATGAATGATATCCTTTTTGTTTATCAACCCTTTCCTTAATTTCTGTATGGCAGGCCAGGCATTTTTCATTAGAAACTTTATCTCCTAAAATATGACATTGAGTGCAATTGGACATGCCTTCCAGGTGTGAATGCACTTCTGATAAATCACCGGGCGAAATCTGAGAATGCGCCTGGTAAGCGAAAATTACCAGAATTATTACATATGCTAAAAATTTACCAATCCCTGTTTTCATGAAAATTATCGTACAGTAGAATAAACTTAGTGTTTTAAAATAGCTTCTCCAAATTTTTTAGTGATCTTTAGTCCAACTTTCTCTAAAAACTCCGTCGGTAATTCGCCACCGGCAAAAATGTAGACAAGATCATTTTTTATTTTCAGCATTTCATTTTCCTGCCCGGTCGAAATGGTTATATCATCTTTGTCAATTGCAACAAGGTTTGTATTGAACCTGACATCGATGCGGCCTTCTGTAATGGCATCATTTATCTTTTTGCTATTCTTTGGTTTTAACCGATTGAACACTTCGTTCCGGTAGGCAAGGATAACATTATTCTCCTCAGCCAGCAACAGGGCTGATTCAACAGCAGAGTCACCCCCGCCAACGACGATAATATATTTTCCTTGAATATCTTCAGGCTCCAAAAGCCGGTAAGCCACTTTTTCCAGTGATTCACCCGGAACACCCAATTTTCTTGGAGTACCACGGCGTCCAATGGATAGTAATACAAATTTCGTAGTGAAATGCTCCCCGGCCAGAGTTTCGATTCTAAAATGACCGTTTTCTTCAAAAATAGCGTCTACTTTTGAATTTTCTTTAATTGAAATATCGTTTTTTCGCAAAACTTCTGTCCACAATTCAAGCAATTCCGATTTACTTGTTTCGTAGAGTTTTACTTTTCCATGCAGAGGCAAATCCATGCTTGAAGTCATCACTATTTTAGACCTGGGAAATGAAAAAACAGTTCCGCCCAAAGTATCCTGCTCTAAGGTCAGGAAATTAAGATGGTGTTTTTTTGCGGTAAGAGAAGCAGCGATACCAGCAGGACCTGCACCAATTATTATAAGGTCATAGGTAGCATTATGATCTTTCTTAACCTGTTTTACAATGTTTTCAACTGCTTGCTTGCCCTGTACCACAGCATTTTTTATAAGACCCATTCCCCCTAATTCACCCGCGATAAATATACCGGGCACATTAGTCTCGAAGTTTTGGTTCACATGGGGCAGGTCAACACCTCGTTTTTCTGTACCAATGACAAGGGTAATTGCCTGGGTAGGGCAGGCATGAAAACATGCCCCGTGACCGATACAATGGGATGCATTTATGGTTGTTGCTTTTCCATTCCTGATTCCCAGAATATCCTTTTCCGGGCAGGCAATAATACAAGCACCGCTTTTAATGCAGGTATTTACGTCAACGACAGGGTGGAGCGAAACCGGCTCGAACAGTCCTTCCAGTTTTGCTTTTTCGATCTTATCTTCGACAGTTTTTGAATCCCTTTTTTGTTTTCGCAAGTATATAAAGACAACAACAAGACACAATATTGCTGCCAATCCATAGACCAAAATATTTTCAATAAGTGATTCCATTTCTAAAAAATCCATCTGAATCCAAAAACAACGGTAACAGCAACATGGATAAGCATAATAACTAACATGACAATGGCAAAAGGTAAATGTGCCACATGCCAGTATTTAAACAAATTCTGCATAGTAACGAGCCTATCGATCTTCCTGTTGAGTGAAATTTCATTTTTCACCAGCTTCAATACCTGCTTATATTGTGCCTGGGTAAGACTATTTCTTTTGAGTACTGATTTAACTTTACGAAAGGTCTTTTTATCTTCACTATAATTCTTAAAAAAGCGCATAACGATATTTTCATGATAAACACCAACCCTTTTTTTGGTCGATTCTACAATAACATTGTAGCTTTCTTCATCGAGTCTATCCGAAAGATTTATAATATCACCGATGTCAGTTTTCATATCTCTAACTTCGCTTAAGCTTAATTCCCGCCCTTCTATTGATCTCGGAATTTGAATATAGATAAACCTTCCGACTATTCCGCTTAAGAAGACGGCAACCATACTCCAGAAGCTGACAGCCACTAATCCCCCAAACTTGAAAGCAGTGTGGAACAACACCATTATCGGGCCTAAAGTACACAAGAAGATATGAAATTCAAGCCAGTATTTTAATATTCCCAGGCGCATCAATGATCGGCTCCTTTTTCTGACTATGTAGGTGAAAACTCCAATAAGTATTAGTAGTGAACCGATAATTCCCAATCCATGACCAAAAATGCCACTTGGTTTAAGTGTTGTATGATTTATATGGAAAAATCTTTCTTCCAGGATGGTATTATAGTATGAAAAACCTGTGTAGCTAAGGGCTATAAGAGTCAGGATGACAATGGCAGTTAATACTGCAATGAATATTATATGGGCAACTTTTGACATGTTAAATCAAGAATTATACAAATCTATTCCTTTAAACGATTCAGATTCATTTGCGAATTTATGGGTCATAATTTCACAAATACAAGAGCGTTTATGTGTTTAAGGGATAATTATTGTCTTTATTAGTCTTCTACCTGCTCCCGGACTTTCCTCATAATATTCAGGGGGGTATCCGTGATTACGAGGTTTATCAACCAGTCTGGGATGATTCCGCCGGGATCAACAGCCCCTTCCAGGGTGAGATGGATCATTCCATTACCTGCAGGCTGCATAGTCCATTGTTGCCAATAATTTTTTATGCGGACCAGATCGGGCTTTTCCGGAATAACTCCATATAGCGGCGTTGCGCGTACTACCCGTTTACCTGTTATGGGATCATTGGTGATCAGTGCCTCGACACACAAGTCACGATCACTGAAAGGCCATTGCACATCATAAACCAGGTAATACCTGATATACTTTTCTTCTTCGTAACCCAATACCTTGATTTCACTGATGTCATCATCCCACCAGTCAAAACTCTCAATTCTCCCGATGACATTACTGATCTTCTCTATGTTTGTTTTTAGATCTACCTCACCTTTAAAAGATTTCAGTGCAGTGTTTTCTTCACTGCGGGTGTATATTTTAATACCATCACGTTCTTTTATAAAATCCCATGATTGTCCAATGAGATTGCCAGGGAGCAGGAGACAGTGAATAAGGAAGCATAAGAATATCGGGAAGAATTTAAGCTGCATCAGAAAATAAATTTATTGCAAAATAACGGTAATCTTCACAAATCTGGTATGTTTTGTAAATTTATATCTAAAATCTGGCGTTTTTGTCTGAAATAAATCAGACTATACCTAATAAAGTATTTGCTTTTTCCGTTATCTTCATGGTTAGAAAAGCAGGATGATGCGAAATATCTTTGGGGAATACAATAATACTTTGGAATTACTGCAGCAGCGGATTGATGAGATGACGGCAGTTACTTCACCCGGACTGGAAAAACAAAGATTTTTTATTAAGTTACTAGGTCTTTTGGATCTTACCACACTGGAAGGATCCGATACAAAAGAAAAAGTAATCCAACTTTGCCGGCAGGCAAGGTTTTCATCAATAAAAAAAGAATTCCCGGATGCTGCCGCTGTATGTGTGTATCCGTCACTTGTCAGGTGTGCCAAACAAGAGTTTGAAGGGACCGGAATCTTAGTTGCGTCGGTAGCAGGTGCATTCCCATCGGGCCAGACAAGCCTGCATGTAAAACTGGAAGAGATACGATATGCTATAGCTGAAGGGGCCGATGAGATCGACACAGTGATCAGCAGGGGTAAACTCCTGGAGGGCCTTGAATCAGAGGTCTTTGATGAGCTGTCGGCTATTCGGGAAACCTGCGGACAGATCCACCTGAAAGTCATCCTTGAAACAGGGGAGTTGCCTTCGGTTTCACTGGTAAGGAAAGCCAGCGAATTAGCCATCCTTGCCGGGGCTGATTTCATCAAGACCTCGACCGGTAAGATTTCGATCGGTGCAACTCCGGTAGCATTCCTGGTAATGCTCGATACCATCCGTGAATTTCTTGAAAAAACCGGTAAAGCAATCGGGATCAAGCCGGCTGGTGGGATCAGAACACCGGAACAGGCCCTTCTCTATTCCGGATTGTTATTGAATGTCTTGGGCGAACAATGGTTCCAAAAAGAATATTTCCGCATAGGGGCCAGCAGCCTTGCAGGGGAAATTTTAAAAAGGTTATATGGGACTCCATCTCAAATAAGCACTTGAAACCATTGATAATAAGGATAAACAGAAATTTGTAATTGAGATGGAGTCCCTTGGAAGTTTAAAAAAGTAATTATGAAAACCAGAGTTATTATTATCATGATGGGTATGCTGGTATTAATCCTGCATGCCTGCCTCCCAACAGACGAAAACGTTAATCCGGATGACCCTGTCACGAAATTCCTTGGCGATTGGAAAGTGAATGAAAGCTGCAGACGGTTGAATTATAATGTAGAAATCCAGACAGACCCGGGGAACAGTGCACAGGTACTTATATATAATTACGGAAATACGGGGCCTGGTTATGACCCGGCAGTTGGACTTGTAGTTACCAATTCCGTTCATGTATCTTCTCAGACAATCGGGGAAGGCTGGACGGTGAGTGGGAAGGGAACCTATCAGGTCGATGGAACCATCTCCTGGGATTATACCCTGATCATCGGGCCAAGTGAATTCAGTTGTAATGCTCTGTTTTCAAAGTAATACGAAGCAGATACGTCCTGAACATCTCTATTCAGCCGGAGGAACCATGCTCTCAATTTTACTCAGGTTAACTATCACCTTTTCATAAATTTTATTAAGTTCCTCTGTATGGTAGGCATAGTAATGCAAACTTTCATCGAAAGTATCCCGACCAATTTTGTGTTTTTTCAAAACGGCTGAAAAATATTCATTAGAAAGGTGTTGGAGGGATTTCTCCTTGACCTTGATGGTATTGATCACCCCATCTGCAAGATGCAGGTCAGTAAGCAAGGTCACCATGGAGTCGGCCGGTATTACCAGCGTCATGTCAAAAGAAGGATCCGGTGTGGTGTGATAACAGGAACCCAGCGCGAAAATAAAGAGAAGCCCGGTTAAGATTTTCGTCATCAGTTCCCAACCTCCGACATAAATTTAATCCGCATGAGCCTGATCTCTTCTTCCGTGTATTCGTCTTCCCCTAAAGTAGTAAGAGCGTCTTCGACCGAATCTGAATCGGCTTCATGGAAATATTCGAAAATCTCTTCCTGGTGATATTCATCAACATATTCATCGATATAATACTTAATATCGAGTTTTGTGCCGGAAGAAACTATTCTTTCAATTTCAGTCAATAACTCACTGATAGTAAGATTTTTGGCAGTTGCAATGTCTTCAAGGCCTAATTTCCTGTCAATATTATGGATAATGTAAACTTTCAATCCCGACTTGTTTATCACCGACTTTACCACCATATCGTTAGGCCGGATGATATCGTTTTCTTCGACATATTGCGTGATCAATTCGAGGAAAGGTTCGCCATATTTTTGAGCTTTACCCACACCAACGCCTGTTATCTGGTGAAGTTCATCAAACGTTATCGGGTATTGAATAGCCATATCTTCCAAAGACGGATCCTGGAAAATAACAAATGGTGGCAAATTTTCTTTCCGTGATATTTCTTTGCGCAGGTCTTTCAGCAGCGTGAAAAGCGTTTTATCAGCTGTGCTGGTTTTATGGGCGCCTTCCAGGATATCTTCTTCTTCTTCAAGATTATCATAATCACGATCATGCGTGAGCATAACGGAATAAGGTTTTTTAAGGAATTTATGGCCTTCCTTACTAATCTTCAGGATACCGTAATTTTCAATGTCCTTGACAAGAAGCTGGCTGATAAGCGCCTGCCTGACAACGGCATTCCAAAACCTTTCATCTTCGTCAGCCCCTTTGCCGAATTCTTCCAGTTGATTATGTTTATAAGACTTTATCGTGGTAGAATTCTTGCCAAAGATGATATTGACTATATGCTTGGCCTTAAATTGCTGTTTAACGGCAAGCACCGTTTCAATCGCAAGTTTGATGAAATCTTTCCCTTCAAATTTGGCTTTTGGATGCAGGCAGTTATCGCAAGAACCGCAATTCTCTTTAAGGAATTCTTCACCAAAATAATGCAATAATAATTTATGCCTGCAAACAGCCGATTCTGCATAGGCGACAGTTTCCTGGAGAAGCTCTTTTGCAATTTCCTGTTCGGCGACAGGTTTATCTTTCATAAACTTTTCCAGTTTCAGGATATCATCATAACTATAAAATGCAATGCAGTTTCCCTCGCCATCATCACGGCCTACCCTCCCGGTTTCCTGGTAATAGCTTTCCAGGCTCTTGGGCATATCATAATGGATCACATAACGGATATCGGGTTTATCGATACCCATGCCAAAAGCGATCGTAGCTACAATAACATCCACATCTTCCATCAGGAACCTGTCCTGGTTCGTCTTCCTGGTGTTCGATTCAAGGCCTGCGTGATAGGGGAGAGCTTTAATCCCGTTAACCACAAGGCTTTCGGCCATCTCTTCGACCTTTTTACGACTCATGCAATAAACAATCCCTGACTTCCCTGAATTCGACTTGATGTACTTAATGACATCTTTAACAACCGTTTCGGTCTTTGGCCTGATCTCATAATATAGATTTGGCCTGTCAAATGAAGATTTGAAGACAGTAGATTGGGGAATTTCGAGATTTTTGATGATATCCTGCTGAACTTTAGGTGTGGCCGTGGCTGTCAGTGCAATCAGGGGAACATCCTGCCCGATTGTTTCGATAATGGGCCTGATCCTCCTGTATTCCGGCCTGAAATCATGCCCCCATTCGGAAATGCAATGTGCTTCATCAATGGCGTAAAATGAGATATTAATGTTGCGGAGGAACTCCACATTCTCATCTTTCGTCAGAGATTCCGGTGCAACGTAGAGTAACTTTGTACTTCCATCAACCAGGTCTTGCCTTACTTCTTTCATTTCAGCTTTGCTGAGCGAGGAATTCATGAAATGCGCCAGGTTATGCTCGGTTCCGAAGTTCCGCAGATTATCCACCTGGTTTTTCATAAGTGCGATGAGCGGAGATACAATAATAGCTGTCCCTTTACACATCATTGCCGGGAGTTGGTAACAAAGCGACTTTCCACCACCTGTCGGCATAATGACAAACGTATCCTTTTTAGAAAGGAGATTTTTGATAATTGCTTCCTGGTTGCCTTTAAAGTTATCGAAGCCAAACACGTCCTTTAGCACTTCCTTCATCGATACTGCTTCCTTGACAATCATGCTTGCGTCCTAAAATTGAATATCTTTGTGAGTAAATCCGAGAAATCTATAACTGTCAATAGTTGATTATATTTTTATAAATATACTATTTTTTGAAAAAAGTTAAACAAGCAAATTATTTTTTAATTTTTTTTTATCATTTTTTCAATATTAAACAGGTGAAATTCTGATAGTTTTGAAAACCAGGGAAGAAATTAAACAAATTGCCCTTCACACCATTCAGACCGAACTGGACGCCATAAAGGGATTGCAATTGGCTGTTAATGATGATTTTACGAGTGTCGTTGAGCTGATCTTAAGCAGCAAAGGAAGGGTGGTTATTACTGGTATTGGAAAGAGCGCCATAATCGCGAATAAAATTGTTTCCACCCTTAATTCTACAGGCACACCGGCCATTTTTATGCACGCTGCGGATGCTATTCATGGGGATTTAGGGATAATTCAGGCGGACGACCTTGTCATCTGCCTCTCAAAAAGCGGAGAAACCCCGGAAATCAAGATTTTAATCCCATTACTAAGGCAACGTGGCAATAAAATGATTGCCTTGGTCGGGAATAGAGAATCCTACCTTGCCAGAACCGCTGACTATATTATTGATGCCACGGTTCCCAAGGAGGCTTGTCCTTACAACCTGGCCCCAACGGCAAGCTCTGCAGCACAGATGGTCATCGGAGATGCGCTGGCCATTGCACTGCTGGAATGCAGGGGCTTTACTCCCGGCGACTTTGCCCGGTTGCACCCCGGTGGCGCTTTAGGTAAACAGCTCTACCTCCGTGTGTCAGACCTCTATATAAATAACGAAGTACCGAAGGTGGAAATGGATGCTGAAATTAGAAAGGTGATCATGGAAATTTCTGCTAAAAGATTAGGTGCGACTGCTGTTATGAGCGATGGAAAACTAATCGGTATCATTACTGACGGCGACCTGAGGCGCATGCTGGAAAAGAATGATCATATATCCGGTATCACAGCAAAAGACATCATGACTGCCAATCCAAAGATCATTCAGGCTGGCAGCCTGGTGGTGGAAGCATTGACGATCATGAGAAGATATAATATTACCCAGCTGCCGGTTTTCGATAATGACCAGTATGTAGGCGTTGTCCATCTGCACGATATATTGAAGGAAGGGATACTTTGAACTACTTTTAACCAGATTTGTTCCCTCTTTACAATTACAATTAAATACAGCGAATAAGCTCATACATTGCTAAAAAAATGATCCGGTTATACCGCCACATAATCTTGCTGCTCCTCACAACTACCTCCTTTATGACGGGTGTTGAAGCTCAGGAAACAAGGATTACCGGGAAGGTATCCGATGCAGTTACAGGCCAGCCGTTACCCTTTGTAAATATCTACTTTAAAAAGACGACTATTGGCGTTACTTCAGATTTGGATGGGGCTTTTTCATTAAATACAACCCAACCGGGTGATTCTGTTTATGCTTCGTCAGTCGGCTACCAAACCCTGAAAAAGCACGTGATTAAGGGAAAATTTCAGGTGATTAACTTTGAGATGACCGAATCCAGTACTACTTTGGCTGAGGTCCAGGTACGACCGGAGGAAAGATGGATTGAATTGCTGATGCGCCGTGTATTTAAAAGCAAAGAACTCAATAACCCGGATCAGATACAGTATTATCAATGTGAGATTTACAATAAATTTCAAATCGATATTAATAACCTGGATAAGAAAATTCAGGATCGAAAAATCTTTAAACCGATTGATTTTGTATTCGAGAACCTCGATACCAATGAGTTGAATCAGAAGGTTTATTTGCCTGCCCTCATAACTGAAGCTCTTTCAGATTTTTATTTCAGGAAATCACCCCGTGCTACCCGTGAGCTGATTAAAGCCAGTCAGATATCAGGTATTGAAAATCAGAGTCTTACACAATACCTGGGAGGAATATTCCTGAATATTAATATTTATGACAATTACCTGAATATCTTCGATAAGAATTTTGTAAGCCCGGTTGCGAATTTTGGATTATCAACTTATGAGTATTTTTTGGAAGATACCGTTTTGATTGATGGGAAGAGTTGTTACCAGATCAGGTTTGAGCCAAAAAGAAAACAGGAGCTTACTTTTTACGGCACTTTATGGATCCAGGATACGGCATTTGCCGTTAAACAGGTTGATATGAGGATAGCCGCAGATGCTAATTTCAACTGGGTGAATGATTTTTACATTTCACAGACTTATGAAAAAGCCAATGGTCAGTATTGGGCGCTAACACGTGATTACCGACTTGTCGATATGAATCCGTTCGAAGGAAATACCTTGAAAGCATTCGGGATCTTTAGCCACCGCACCACCACTTATCGCCAATATGTCTTCGATCAGCCAAAATCTGATGAGTTTTATACCTCTACGACAAATGTGATTGTCGATAATAATGCCTACCAGCGGGATGAAACCTGGTGGGAGCAAAACAGGCCGGACAGCCTTGAGGATAGCGAGCAGCAGATCTATGAAATGGTTGATTCGATTAAAAAAGTTCCCGCCTATAAATATTATGAAAAAGTCGTCATCCTCTTAGGCACAGGATACTGGATATCCGGTAGATTTGAAGTTGGCCCGTTGTATAAATTCATTAGTTTTAATGCGATTGAAGGACTCAGGTTGAGGATTGGCGGCCGGACCAGCAATAAATTCAGTAAGAAATTAATGATTGAGGGGCATTTGGCCTATGGGACCAGTGATGAAAGCTTTAAATATGCACTGGGGATGAGGTATATGGTTAGTAAGAATCCCAGGCGAAGTATTGGGCTTTCCTTTAAATATGACATGGAACAGTTAGGCCAGGACCCGAATGCATTCAGCGAAGATAATTTCTTTGCTTCCTTTTTCCGGAGGAGTCCTGCCAATAAATTGACCATGGTAAGAGAATACAAGGCTTTTTATGAGCATGAATGGTTTACAGGCTTTTCCAATACGATTAAGTTTATTCGTCGCGATGTGTTTGCAATCGGTGACGAAAAATTTATTATTAATAATAACGGCAGCCAATATATTGACAATTCATTAGTCTCCAACGAGATACAGCTTTATACCCGTTTTGCTTTCCGGGAACAATATATTTATGGAGAATTTGAGCGGATAACGCTGGGCACTAAATACCCGGTCCTGGAAGTGTTATATGGTTATGGAATCCCGGGATTCCCCGACAGTGACGTGGAATATCACCGTCTGCAATTTAAGATCAAACAATGGTTTAATGTGGCTAATATCGGGTGGTCAAAATATATATTTGAGACTGGAAAAACCTGGGGGAAACTTCCTTACCCGTTTTTAAAAATCCACGAGGGTAACGAAACATTCTTTTATTACTCCGAAGCAGGCAATATGATGAATTATTATGAGTTTATAAGTGATACATATGCTTCTCTTTATTATACCCATCATTTTGATGGTTGGTTTTTAAACCGGATACCATTGATGCGTAAACTAAAATGGAGGGAGGTGGTTACAGGCCGGGCAATATGGGGAACAATGTCTGAAGAGAACAGGAATTATTCGGTATTTCCGAGCAACAGCGGGGATTTAAATAAACCTTATTTTGAAGCTGGTGTGGCAATTGAAAATATTTTTAAAGTTGTAAGGATTGATGCGATTTGGAGGCTTTCTCACCTGGATGGTCCGGATGTTGACCGGTTTCGGATATTTGTATCATTCCAATTTTCGTTCTAAACTTTGAAAGTTTAATATATGATTCTCAGAACTGAAAAAATCGTCAAGAAATACAGGCAGCGAATAGTTGTCAATGATGTTTCTGTTGAAGTAAAGCAGGGGGAAATTGTTGGCTTGCTTGGGCCGAACGGTGCGGGCAAGACTACTTCTTTTTACATCATCGTTGGATTGATCAAACCATTCTCCGGTAAGGTATTCCTTGATAACGACGAGATAACTGAAGAACCGATGTATAAGAGGGCGCAGAGGGGGATTGGTTACCTGGCGCAGGAAGCATCCGTATTCAGAAAACTGAGTGTGGAGGATAACATCAGGGCTGTATTGGAATTCACCAAAATGTCGAAACAGGAGCAAAAGGAGAAACTCGAGTCCTTACTTGAGGAGTTTGGCCTGAACACTGTTCGCAAAAGCATGGGCATTCAATTATCGGGAGGCGAACGGCGGAGAACTGAAATCGCCCGGTCGCTTGCGGTAAGCCCCAACTTTATCCTTTTAGACGAACCTTTTGCAGGCGTAGATCCCATTGCAGTAGAAGACATACAGGAAATCGTTACCCATCTGAAAGATAAAAATATCGGTGTATTGATCACCGATCATAATGTCCACGAAACTTTATCAATCACTGATCGTTCCTATCTTCTTCTTGAAGGAAAAGTTCTAAAATCAGGCACTTCGCAAGAGCTCGCAGACGATGAGCAGGTCAGGAAAGTTTACCTTGGAGAAAAGTTTGAATTGAGGAGATAATTTGAGGTCATCGAGATGTCATCTCATATCTCTTAATATAACCTTTTCCCTTTTGTAAGATTAATGAATAGTTCATGGCAACCTGACGTGGTTCATAACGCATTTTATCCATTGATTTTCAAAATCCATTACCTATGAGAATACGATTGTATCTCACTCTTTTAGCTGCAATCTTCCTGGTTGCCAGTTCTTCCTGCTATATTATAAATTTCTCAAAGGATTTTGAGTTTGATCTGACCTTTGAGGTGAATAGCGACACGACCTCTCTTAACGAAATTTACCTGCTGGATGCAGTCGTTTATAATAATTTTGAAGAATATGTGGATTATATTGAAACTATTGAGATAAAGTCGGCAACATGCTCTCTTACTTCTTTTAGTGGAACTGACGATCAAACCCTCACTAATGGCTTACTGACCGTCAGCGATGAAAATGGATCAGAATCACATGTGCTGGCAACCCTTCCGACAGAGCTTCTGCAGCATCTTCTTATTGCTGAAAGGACCCTGAATCTTGATGAGGCGGGAATAAACATGGTAGAAGGTCTTATTAAAAATGCCCCTCATAAATGCCAGGGAATACTTACTGGGGACATTAGTTCATCGCCGGTTAATTTTACGATGAAGTTTCACTTTTTAGCAACTATAACCGGAAGTTTGCTGTAGAATCTTTTAAAAGTTTATTCCACACAAAACAACCTTTGGATCAATACAAAAGGTTCAATTATTTTGATTCTCCAGCAACCTGATTTCCGAAACAGCTTTAATGGCTCTGTCGGAAAAGAAATCGGCAGCAGGAAATAAGCGAAACACACCACCATCCTGATTTTTCTGATCTTCAATTAATAAAACCTCCGACTGGTCATTCCGGTTGAAGATTTCGCTGAAAGTAAAAACACACCGGTAACCATCCACGGAGGCAATAAGGAATAAACCTTCGCGAAGGGTTTTTCGGTCAATGCCATAATAAGGTTGAAGTGCATCCTTCAACAGGCAGCCCCTGAATGGGGTCGTGCTGTGAATGCCCCTTCCACGGCCGTAAAAAATAGTTTCGAATTCAGCACTTTGCGCCAAAACAGGTGATGTGACCATTTCCCCCAGGAATTTATCCCCCTTATAAATTTTAATACCGGGAGAATAGAGGGGATTCATGTTCCGGTTAACGGGATAGGATGCAGAGGCTGAATAAACAGTTATTTTTACCGGATTTGAGATGTTTCGCTCGGTCAGAAGGTCATGGCCGACGATAAGCTTTGTTTCTTCGGGTAATGGCCACAGGTCCATGGTTTTCGAAGGAACGATGCGGGCGACCTTCGTTGCGATAATAATTTCATGCCGGTGTGCCGGGTAATAAATTTCACCCCAACTGATTACAACTGATTCACCCCGGTCATTCTCGACTTTCACAAACATATCGATGATTGGGGGAAACTCAGTTTCGTTTTTCTTTTTAAGAATGATGTTGTTGAGGATATCGTAAAGTGAATACCCATCATAACGGTAAGCTCCGATAAACCGGTTCGAATCGCCGTCAGCCAGCGCCTCCTTTATTACCAGGGAGCGTGGCTGAAGTTTAATGATATCTATTTCTCCGGGATTTCCGATTTCCCCGGTGACCTGGATAGTTGTCAACCCTTTCAGGCTGAAAGTTTCAGCATCATCATAAAAATCATTTGTGATTTCCTGTGATTTCCCGGTTTGGGTTAAGAGGGCGAAAACGATTATAAGGTTAATAATCAGTGAATTCTTCATAATCATAAGGTATCAGTTTTTTCTATGGTATACTTCTTCAAGTATTCAGGCAGTTTCATATCAGGATTTTGCGGGACAGGAATTAATGACTTATGGCCCGTTTGGTTCATGATTTTCATCCCTTTATCACTATTAAGTAGATAATGAAGAAAAGCCTCGGCTGCCAAAGGATTTGGAGCATTATCCAGCTCAGTGACAGCATAAACGATGGCTTCACCCCTGACCTCTATTTGGCTGGAAGGAGTATTTCCTTTTATCTTAACACCGGCTTGCTTATAATGTTCATTCAGTTCCATCTTCTTCAGGTTGATTTCATCGGGCAGCTCGAGATATTTCAAACCATGCTGGATGGCCACCGACCGGTAAATAAAGATATAATCGGTCTCGTGGAGATCAAGCAACGCCAGCAGGTCAACTTCTTTCGGACGGATATACCGCTGATCTTTTGCAGTCAATTTTTCGGTCAGGTCATTTCTTCCATAATAAAGCCCGGAAAGCTGCATGACCATCACGGTGCGGTAACCACAGGGATCAGCATCAGGGTCAGCCCGGCTGTAACGGATGTCTTCGCCGAGGAGGATTTCCGGCCAGTTCTGGACAGATATTTCATCGCCAAGGGCGGAGTGGTCAGTATAAGCGATGACCATTTCATTCCCGGCAAAGGGAAGGTACCAGGATGTATAACCGGGAATCAGAAATTTTTTTATGATTTTATAATCGGAAGAAGCCATCAGATCACAAGGCTTATGCATATCGGTGATCTTCCGCGCACAATCGACGCTGCCTGCAGCCTCAAGGAGAACTTTCACTCCGGGGTTTTCCCGTTCAAAATCCCTTGCAATTTCCTGGAAAGGAACGGAGAGACTGCCGGCATGAAAAATGATGATATCGCCTGAAATCGCAGCATTTTTATTCTTCTGCGGGTTATTTGAGCTCTGGCAGGAGAACATTAAAAACAGGAGCAAAAAGGCAAACGAATTTCTCATAATCATTCAAGATTACTAGTTTTATTTTTAAACTCTTCGTAAGCTTTCTCTACAGCATCATCCATTTTCATATGAAGGACATCGTAAGCCTCCAGGAGTTTTTTCGCTTTATCAGTTAAATGTGACTGACCCCCTGATTTCCCGCCACGTTGCCTGATTATCAGTTCATACCCCAATAAGCTCTCCGCTTTTTTCAGGTCTCCCCAGGCTTTACGGTAACTGATCCCAAGTTCATCAGAAGCTGCTTTCAGAGATCCCCGTTCATTCAATAGTTTTAATAAAGTATAACGGTCTTCTTCAATGATTCCTTCCCCTGTGACAGAGGACAACCAAAGTTTATAATTCAGGAATATTTCGAATTTGCTAGGCTTTAACCTACCCATAGTTTAATTTTTTTCGATATGTGATCTTATGCATATCGGGACAAAAATACTATAACAGCAGCAAAGCGCAAAATGTTTAAGGCTAATTAAAGAAGAAGAAAATTTATGTTTATATAAAAACATGTTGCATATGAAGCTGAAAATTGCTATCTTTATTGTCAGATTATCGATTTACGACTAAAAAAACTCATTTCCATGAAATCATTCACAATCAGTTTTCTAATCATTTATTCGCTGATAAACATGGCCCTATCTTCACAATCTCAAAACATTTTTGCATATGTCAACGGGGATACAGTAACATTGTGGGAAACGGGAGCATACCGGAATTGTGGAGCTGTTTACACGATGGAGATAAATATAATTGATCATCAAATTGACTGGTACCAGATTGATACAGGATTGGCGGCGTTTTGCCTCTGCACCTTTGACCTTTCAGTAACTTACGGGCCGCTTGGACCCGGGTCTTATAATGTGAACGTGTATTATAACGAATCGTATTCCCCATCGGATACCATTTTTGAAGGAACAACAAGTTTTACTATCGGAACTGACAGGTGCGAAGTCACATCCGGCATTATTTCCCAATACCAGAGTGATTGTTATTCCGGAATAGGAATTGTGGATCCGGAAGATTTTGAAAACGGCAATTTCAGGATCTATCCTGTTCCTGTGAAAGATGGGGAACTGTTATACCTTGAAGCTTTTCCAACAGGAGGAAAGGCCATACTGGAAATATTTACATTAACCGGAAAACTGGTTTATAGCAAGCAATATGATGGGAACCAGCCGATACTGGACCGATTGCTGAAGGATGAGATCTTCCCGGTACCCGGTTTATACCTGGCGAGATTGAGAACTTGTGATCAGGTTTATATAAGGAAAATTACTGTTCTGTAATTGTTTAGGCCCCACCCCCAGCCCCTCCCCAGGCAATGGCCTGTAATGAACTTTGAACTTTGAACTTTGAACTTTGAACTTTGAACTTTGAACTAATCCCCCTGCTTGTCCTTCACCAGTTCGATCAGCTCCGGCAGGTCCATTCCAAGTTTTTTCAGGTGTTCGATCTTCGGAATTCCGTTTTTCGTCCAGCCTCTTCTGAAATAGACAGCATCCAGTAGCTTTTCATACTGATCTTCCCTGAATTTGCGGGTGAGTTTCATTTTTTCTTCAGTGGACAATCCTGCCGGGTCAACCCCGATCTTTTCCTTAAGCTGCTTGTCGTAGCGGTCGGCTCTTGATTCATACTCTTCCTTTGTGACAGGCCCTGCAGCGCGGTAGGGCTGGGCATCGTACTTGCGAATTCCATATCCCCGGCGGAGGTTGAAAATTCGCTGGAAGTTGTATACACGCTCCGATTGCCTGATCATTTCTACCTTGTCGAAAGGCTTTCCGGTAACGGCTTTATAGATGGTCACATAGTTATCGACATGCTCGGGTACTTTGGCCGGTTCGTCGGTTTCGGCGTTAGTAAGCGGTTCGACGTCGTTCCATGGGAGTTTGCACAGCCCGACCAGCCCGAACCAGGTGCGGAACATCGGGAAATAATGCAACGCTTCGGCTTTCTTTTCAAAAGTGGGGATCTGGTTGTTCACCATATCCATGAAAATGAGCCAGGCTTCGTCATGCTGCGGGCCTTTGTTTGTCATGGCATATCCACCCTGCTGGGCTAAAGATTCCTTAGAGACGTACTGAGAGTATTCCAGGCCCTTATTTTCCATGCCGATATCATTCAGGAAACCTGCATCACCCCATATGCTTTCGGCGAACAACTGCTTCATTTTATGGACGCCCATCCCGGCAATCAGGCCAAATCCTTCGCCGCGTCCCATCTGGTGAAGCATTTCCATGGCAGATTCGGCATTGCCGAAGTTCAGTTTAAGGCCACCGGTGCGCTGGTCATTCAGGATACCGTTTTCATAACATTCCATCACGAAGGCTGTAATGGTTCCAAAAGAGATAGCGCAGATACCATAAGTATCGCAGTAGAAATTCGCTTCAATGATGTAATCAGGGTTGAAGATACCGCTGCAGGAGCCCAATCCGCCGGCATTTTCGTATTCCGGGCCATCGACCAGGACACTGTCGCCTGCATAAGGTCCTGTTCTCAGCTTATAATTATCTACACCTTTTGAGCAGGCCATGTTGCAACCTATCCAGCAGCCATCAGGTATCCCTTGGGTAAAGCGTGCTTTCCAGACTTCAGAATGAATAGCGTTGGCTTCAGGATGACTTCCGAACTTAAAATTATGGGTTGGCAGCAGGTCATAATCATTCATGATATTGGTAAGGTGGGCCGTACCTTTCGTGCGCATTTCCGCCTGTGAATCATCGAGATCGCGCATTTCAGCATTAAACCGCTTGCCACGCTCCATGATCGGTTCGAGGTCGGCCACATTGTTCAGGTTGCCTTTTACGCCGGCTATTTTAGCTACAACAGCTTTAATCTTCTTATTGCGAAGTACGGTTCCGATGCCTCCACGACCGGCTTGTTTCAAACGCACCTTTTTCCGGCGGGTGTCGTAGAAACTGAAGTTCAGCATCCCGATCAGGGAATATTCCGCTGCAGCGCCTGAACATACCACGGCCACATTTTTCTTATCCTTTTCATCATCGGCATAAAGATCGGTCAGGTATTCAGCCAGGACATGGGAATCTTTGATATCAACATTGATTTCACTAACGGTCACCTTATGGTTGATCCCGTCAATAAAAACGATCACATCCTTATCAGCTTTCCCCTGCAATTCAATAGCATCAAAGCCGGAAAATTTAAGGAAAGGACCAAAGTACCCGCCGACGTTACTGTCAATGGGAACATCCGTCAACGGCGAAATAGAGACACAAATCGATTTTCCTGTTCCTGAATATTGGGTGATCCCGCCAATAGGGCCTGAGGAGATATTGATCTCATTCTCAGGGTCATCCCATTTTGTACCCGGTTTGGTTGCATCCCAGAGCAGCCTTAGCCCATAGCCCCTTCCGCCGATGAATTTCTCTTTCATCAGGGGAGGAACGGCTTTCTCTTTTATTTCACCCGATCCGACATTCACATACAATATCTTGTCCGTGTATCCTTTATCCAGCGGCGTCCAGTTATATGGCCATTCTTTCAATACTACCTGGGTTTTGGCGATAGTCGCGGTATCCATATTTTCAGAATTTTATTGTTAATTAATTAGCAGCACAAAAGTAGAAATTTTTGAAATGGCTGGAAGGAATTAATATTATTCCATGAAGAGCTGAATTGATTAATTTTGTTAATAGGAAGACAGAAGACAGAAGACAGAAGACAGAAGATAGAAGATAGAAGACAGAAGATAGAAGACAGAAGATAGAAGACAGAAGACAGAAGATAGAATGAAAACACTTTTTAAACAACCTTATGACAACCTTATGACAACTTTATGACAACTTAATGACTATCAATGACCATGAATGACCAACACATCAGAACCAAACTTAAGGACAAGGTCGTCGGGATCGCTGGCTGCGGTGGTCTTGGCTCAAATTGTGCTGTAGCTTTAGCGAGGGTAGGAGTGGGGAAACTGGTAATCACCGATTATGATAAGGTAGATGTTTCAAACCTGAACCGGCAATATTTTTTTACTGATCAGGTAGGTAAAGCTAAAGTGATTGCATTGAAAGAGAATATTAACAGGATTGATCCTTTGATTAAGGTCGAAACGCATGAGATTCAGCTTAATGAGGAAAATATTCCTGATATCTTTAAAGAATGTGATGTGATCGTGGAAGCTTTCGACCGGGCTGAAATGAAGCAGATGATTGTCGAAACGGTACTTGAAAAAATGCCGGATCATTATCTCATTTGCGGGAGCGGGCTGGCCGGATGGGGTGAAAATGAGTCAATTGGAATGACAGTTACTGGAAAGCTGTATTTTTTTGGGGATGGGTCTAATGAAGTATCGGAAGATTTTCCGCCGCTGGCTCCGCGTGTTGGCGTTGTAGCGAACATGCAGGCAAACCAGGTATTAGAGATTATTTTAGGTAAAATGTAAAAGATGGAAATTCAGTTAAATAATAACAAAGAAATTATTGATCGTGATCAGCTCACGCTGGCGGAGCTTATTCAATATAAAAATTTCACTTTCCCTATGCTGGTGACTAAGATCAATGGTTTATTAGTGAAAAAAGCGGACCGTGATAATGTGATGATCAAGGCTGGGGATGATGTGATAGTTTTGCATCTTATCAGCGGAGGTTAAGATCAAAGCACTTCCGCAACTACGAAGGTGCTTCCCCCTATAAAAACCAGATCATTCGAATTGGCTGAATTCCGGGCTGCCATAAATGCTTCCCTGACAGATTGATACACTTCTCCCTTCAGTCCATATGCCAGAGCCTTCTGTTGCAATTCTAAAGCTTCCAAACCCCTTGGAATATTCGCCTTGCAGAAATAGTAAACTGCATGGCGTGGCAATAATTTAAGGATACTGTCCGCATCCTTGTCATTTACTAACCCAAAAACCCAATGCAAACGGTCGAATTTTTCCTGTCCCAGTTGTTCGAGGATATATCGTATTCCAGCTTCATTATGGCCAACATCACAGATAGTCTTTGGTTTACCGGGCAGTGACTGCCACCTGCCCTGCAGTCCTGTCTGCCGGATCACATTTTTATAACCTGACGTGATGGCACCTTCGGGAATGTTGAATCCTGATTCTGTTAAAAGTTTAATAACCTGGAAGCTTGAAATGATATTCTTCTCCTGGTAGATTCCGCTGAGTGGGCAATACAACAGGACTCCATCCCCGGGGATGGAGTCCCCCGTGGAAGCTGCCATATAAAACGAACCCTTTCTCAAGCCTGCTCTTATCATTTTAAAGTTTTGGTCAGCAAACAGAATCGGTGACTTCAACGCTTTAGCCTTAGCCAGGAAAACTTCCCGGACTTCCGGTTGTGTTTCGCCGATTATTATCGGCACGCCGGGTTTGATAATGCCGGCTTTTTCTGCAGCAATGGCTGGTAAAGTTTCACCTAAAAACGCTGTGTGATCCTTACTGATGTTAGTAATCACACTGATTAACGGGGTTATGACGTTAGTAGAATCCAACCTGCCCCCCATCCCGGTTTCGATGATGGCCACATCGACCTTTTCTTTTGCAAAATACTGAAATGCCATCACAGCGGTGTATTCAAAAAAGGATGCTTCAACAGGTTCAAACTGATTTCTGTAACGGTTGACGAACTTGCTGACAAAACTTTTAGGGACTTTCTTTCCGTTGATCCGGATCCTTTCCCTGAAATCTTTCAAGTGGGGTGAAGTGTACAACCCTGTTTTGTAGCCGGCACTTTGTAAAACAGAAGCGATCAGGTGCGAAGTGGATCCTTTTCCGTTGGTACCGGCAATGTGCACAGATTTAAAAGTATTTTCCGGGTGGCCGAGCAAGGAGCATAAATTAATAGTATTGCTGAGGTCAGCCCGGTAAGCGGCAGCACCAATGCGATGAAACATCGGCAGTTGAGCGAACAGGTGGTCCAGGGTCTGCCGGTAATTCATATTTGTAAATTGAATGAGATAATTAATTCTGCCGGATAAAATTATAGGTGATCGTGCCGACTTGTGTGTCGGGTGCATTGGGATCAGCGATGAACCGGGACCGGAGTGCCGCGTCCTTAGCCAATTGCCATAATGTCTGATCGGAAACATTGGTTCCTTTTGCACCGGCCACGGCACTGACGACATTTCCCTGCTTATCTACTTTTATAGTTACCACAACTTTCCCTTGTTCTTTGGAATCATAGGAAGGTTTGTGGAGCATCAAAGAGCCTCTTCCACCCAAACTATAAGAGATACCATCTCCCGCTCCATCTCCGGTTCCGGTTCCTGTTCCTTTGCCACTTCCCGTTCCTGCTCCTTCTCCACCCGCACCCTTATAAGTGGGAGCACCGGGTGTGCCATTAGGATTGCCCTGGTCGCCTGGCTTCCCGGTCTGACCTTCCTGGCCGCCCTGTGTCGTTGTAGTGCTCTTGCCTTTATACATAGCTTTGGGGTTAGGTTGAGGCTTAGGCTCGGGCACGGGTTCGGGTTGGATTTTCTCTTTGATAGCAGGTGCCTCTTCTACATCCTGTACCAGGTATTCATCTTCTTCCGGCTCCTGCTTGGAAGATGTTGGCTGAGGCAAAGGCTCGGCAGGGGCAGGCTGTTCCTGCTGATCCATACCCATGCCGGTCTCATCAAAACCAAGATTAACCAGTACGCCTTCTTCCCCCGGTAGAGGCAGTGGGGTCCGTAAGGCCAGAAAGAGCAATAAAACCAGCAATCCCACATGAAATAGGATGGTTCCCAATATGCCCTTAATCCTGTTTTTTTTCTCGTTTATCATTTTGGCAAAGTAGCCAGGATCACCTTATGTTTTGTCCCATTTTTCCGGTTGATACCATTAACAGCATCAATAACTGTTACTATGTGCTGAACAGGTACTGATTTATCAGCCCTTAAAACGACTGTACCTTCCGTCTGCCCTGTAAGTTTCTGAGCGATCTGGGATTCGAGGATATCCTCATTAACCTGGAGTTCTTCAACAAAGAAATTCTGATTTTCATTAATATAGACTGTGACTGTTTGTTTGGCCATGGTCTTGCTACTACTGCTTGGAAGCAGGAGCTTGATGGCGTTTGGAGCAACTAGTGTAGAAGTGATCATAAAAAAGATCAATAGAAGAAAAACCAGGTCAGACATGGAAGCCATGCTGAATGAAGCATTGATTTTATTTCTGGCGTGGATTGGCATGGCGTTTAAGTTTTAAGATGCAGGCTCGTGCAGGAGATCCATGAATTCAGAAGCGCGTGCTTCCAGGATAAAAACCAACTTTTCTACTCTGGCAACCAGGATGTTATAAAATACGAATGCCATGATACCCACAATCAAACCACCAACCGTGGTTACCATAGCCTGGTATATGCCGTTGGAAAGCAGGGTAATATCGATATTATTCCCTGCCATTGACATATCATAAAAAGCAATTATCATCCCGATTACGGTTCCCAGGAAGCCGAGCATGGGCGCTGCTCCGGCAATGGTGGCCAGTCCGGCAATGTTTTTCTCCATCTTGGCTACTTCAAGTTTACCGACATTTTCTATGGCCGTGTTGATATCGTTTAAAGGCCGGCCTATACGAATCAGCCCTTTTTCGATCATCCTTGCAATCGGACTTTCATTGTTGCGGCAAAGGGCTAAGGCCGAATCCAATCTGCCGTTGTGCATGAAATCACGAATATTGTTCATGAAATGTTTGTCATCCTGGCTGGCTTTCTTGATAGTCAGAAACCGTTCAATAAAAATATAAACTGCTATAATGGATAGAACACCGAGGATGGCCATAATCCATCCGCCTTTAAGGGCGAGGTCATAGACAGAAAGAGTAATTTCAGACGGGTTGGCCTGTCCGCTGATTAAGTCGTTACTGGTACTGATCTGCAATAAAAAAAATCCGGTCATATCATTTGCATTTGGCTGAGATTAAACGTAGAAAAAGCTTAATTATTTTAAGCTCATTTTAAGTGAGGTAAATTTAGAAAAGAAGATGAATGAATATTCGGGATTATTAGGCTTTTATTCACTAAATGCATAAAAAATCCCCTTTCAGTTTATATTGAAAGGGGATTTATATAGAGAATACGCAGGAAATTAGGTATTTCGCCTGCTTAAATTAGATTCGGTCATTTTTCTTTTATTCCACCAGTTTCTTCCTGGCATTATACACCTTCTTGCTGCCGTAACCGGCCCCGAGCGCCAACAAAATGACCAATCCACTGCCTACCGGAGCAGCACCGCCATATCCACCAACAGGCGCATTAGCGCCGCCGCCTGATGGATCGCCACCCGGCATGGGCTGAGCTAAAACACTGTTTAATGCCACTGTGAAAGTGATGAAGAAAACTGTTAAGAGGACTATTCTGATCGCCTTTTTCATAGCTGTTGTTTTTATCGTTTGCAAATATACTAAATTATAAAAATATATTGAACGCTAAGCTTATTTAACGAACACTTTCTTCGTCACCGTGGCATTATCGGAAATGATTTTCACAATATAAACGGCATTTCCCTGCGGTACGGAAACCATGTTCAGGCCATTGCTGGCATTTGAACGGCTGATTTCCTGTCCAAGGATGTTGTAGATCACGATTTCACCTTTCATCGCGTTGAAGTCAACATAAACGGTAAGGTTAACAGCATAGATGCTGTTGATTTCCGATACCGGATCATCAATGCCCTGGGTGTCTGTAAAGTGAACCACGAAACGGGCTGACATTCCCTCAGTTGAACTGAAGCTATAGCTTGATGTCTCGCGAAGGTTGATATACTGACCTGTTGGAAGATCTTCAAGGTAGATGGGGATTCCGGCATCAAAGCTTTCGATATTAGATGCCACGATGGTATATTCACCGGCTTCCGGTGCATTCACGCCAAGAATCACAGATGCAGTCTGGGTAGTATTATTGAATGCATTGATAGCCATCTGTTCACCAGCAAGCATGGTATATGCCTGGGGAGCAGCCGGGGCCATCAGTTTGGTTGCATCATATTCATAATCCAGTCCGGAAGTAGCGTTTTCATTGAAATAAATGACGGTTTCATCATTCACTTCCCCATTGGAAACAGTCATGCTCAAACGGGTCATCATGTTTTCATCGGCTTTCCAGAAGGCTTGTGTACTATGTGTACGGACAGCATTGGTTACACCGAGTGTACCGGCGGCACTGGCCTGCACGAAAAAGCCCTGAGCAGCAGGAATGTACCTGGTTGCACCATTGGTTCCGCCTGATCCTACAGTATAGGTGCCGTAAGTATCGCCATCCCATATGCTATATGCATTGGTAACAAGGTTTGTCTTGGTCCACCCACCAGCTTCCCAGTCAACGGCTGAAGGATATGGATTTCCAACGAAGTTCCAACCGTTTCCGCCTTTGGTAAGGGGCGTGCTTATTGTACCTGAATTCAATATTCCATCGTAGGAGGTGGTCGTATCACCCACCGGATCCCATCCAGCGTGCCATGGATTAATACTCGATGTCCAAACGGCATAACCTTTCATCAGATTAAGCGGTGTAGTCTCATCCTCGATAAAGGGGTTCCATGCGCTGCCAGTTTCATTATAAGTGAACAGCCAGGTATGTAGGAACACATTGGCAGTAGCTGAAGTGACGGGTTGAGATACATACCAGAAACGGTCAGCACCCAGGAAACGTTGCACGGTAGCAGTTCCGGTAACGGAACCGTATGTTATGATTGAACCGTCGCCGTCTATTTCATCAGATAAAATGGTGAGGCCGGCACCGCTGGCAATAGCCAGGTCGTGGCAGTAACCGTAATCAGCGATGTCGATTACCGGAACGACTCCGACGTTGGTGATGGATACATTGTGGCCTGCATCAGGAATAAAGCCTTCTGCCCAGTTGAGCCGTGAACGCCATTCCGAATCCGGGACTCCATCCCAGTTAAGAACTGAATGATGGCTGCCCGGGGTCATATCTATATCTTCTGCTGGGCTGACCACCCACTCTGCTGCAGTGAACGTTGTATTCGGGCCTGCGGTATTATAATGGCGGACCGCATGCTTGCCGGTGAAATCAATTCCTGTTCCACTTCCATCGTAAACATCGATTGCAGTACCGGTTGCATAATCACCATAAATAGAAAGCAGGTATTGCGCTGTCCCGCCTATTCCAACAATAGTCGATACAAGGTTAGGCGTGAAATCTATGGCATCGTAGGCAATAACATATTTTCCTCCGGCAGCAAGGGTACCTGTCAACTGAACACTTGAAGTTCCAGCATTGAAATACCATGCATAATGATTATCAAAATCTACCGTTGAAGCGCCCGCATTGTAAATCTCCACGAAGTTGGTAGTCGTATTGGAAGGATCACCGATTTCGGAGAACATTAAGGGGCTTGGGCTAAGAGGCAGGGTTGCAAAGGTGTTATCATAATCTGAAACACCATACTCTAAAGGGGTATCTGCCACTAAAAGATAATATTGCCCATCGTTCATGAGTGATTCTTCAAATGAAATTCCTGCAAGTCCTGAGTTGTTACTAATAACCATCTTAACCTTCATGAAGGGAGTGAATACAGTGGGAACAAGATTTAAAGCAGCAGGAGTATAACCAAGATTTGGTTCAGTTCCAAAAGCAACTCTCCCCGAGGTATTATCATTGGGCCCTAATATATTATAATACGGGAATCCTGGTGCAAGTTGACCAGCTGTCAAACCAACTTTTTGTACAAAAATCTTTAAATTAAAAGCAATATCGGTACCAAAGGCAGCCGTGTTATAGTTCAATAAAACAACTATATCTGTATGATAAGTACCTGTTACGTCACATTTCATTGAAACCACAAATTGTAAAGTGTCAGGGGTCCCACTTAAAATTGTTGGATTGGTGAACTTGAAAGTAGGATAAGGACTTGGCCCCTGCGCAAATGAGAAGAGGGCCAGTGCCACTATCAGAGTCGTTAAAACGATTTTCAGCTTTTTCATATTGTGATCTTTTAGTATTTACTGATTAATTATAAAATTTCCAAAAAGTAATATGATTTTACGAAAAATTACGGAACAAGGCTTGATTTTCCAAAATTAGCCATCCATAAAAACTTATCTGGATTAAGAACCTGGCCATTTAAGTTATAATCAGCCGACTTATATCCAGAAGTACCAAATTGAGCCATCCATAGAAACTTATCTGGATTGAGAATCTGTCCATTTGCATTTCCATCACCGGCATACATCCCAAATCCGCCTGGCAGGATTTTTTGCCCGTTTAGATAGGCCTTGCTCTGAGCCGTGGTGAAATCATAGGTGTAAACATCACTGACGACAGGCACAGGTGTGCTGGACATCATAGACAGATGGTTGCGATGGTAAACGACCACATACACATTATCGGTAAAGGTTGACGGGATAAGCACTTCGCTTGTTCCGTCCAATCCGACAATGGTTCCATTATTAAGAAGGAAAGCGGCCTTGCGTTCAACCATGGTTGCTGAAGTGGCCGTGCTAGCGGCACCGGTAGTTTCGCGTACTTCTAACAGAACCCATTCTACGACATTACCTGGAATAACGGTCACGTTTTCGGTGCCGGCATAATTCCAGGGCACTCCGCTGTAAGGTTGGGCTAGGGGCAGGTAACCACCCGAGTTCAGTCCTGTATTCATCGTCGTTCCATTGAATGGGCCTTCCAGGAAAGCCTTGATGTTAAAGTAGGTACCTGTGATCACGGCGCCATCAAAATAGGAAACCGGTATAATGGTCAGATCGGTCTGTGCGAATTCGCAACCCGCGTCAAACGTCAGGTCGCTTTCGCCGCCGTTATAATTGAAATGAATAGTGAACAAGGTGTCGTCGCCGTTCGGATCGATATCAACTACAGGATTATAAGCGCTCCACTGGACACCAATCTGGGAAGTGGCTGCCATATTATTGATAAAGTAACCCGTTATAGTTCCCGCGGTGCTGCCGCTGTAGGTTAAAACAGCATCGTCATAACCTATGAACAGAGAGATAGCGCCGACATCCATTATAAAATTCTTTGCCCTGACCGGGAAATCGATTTGTTGTCCAACTGTACCCGTTTTTACAGGAAGGCTGACTTCAGGTCCTCCACCGATGGGTGAAATGCTGCCATCATTAAATGTTGTCGGGAAAAGGACAAGGGCATTGTTAGTAATCTCGCAACCGCCTTCAAAAGTGATCTCGCTGGCTCCAAAATTATAATCAAAGTTAAGTGTCAGAAGGGTTCCATCGATAAGTGCTCCGCCCGCATTACTCCAGGTTATTCCAATAAGTCCGGAATCCATAAGAGAAGCGGAAGCGCCGCTGATTGTGCCACCGGTTATACCCATGAAATCAAGGTGTGCCGGATTGAAACCTATATGTAAGGTAATTGCTCCCATCAGATTGGGGTTGTACCCGGCAGCCGTGATCGGAATTCCTATGACATTGCCGGGAGTCATCACTGAATCGCCAATCGTCATCGAATAAGGTGTCGCCAGGGGCGCAACAAATCCATTGTCAAATGAAACAACAGCAATAGAAAGATTAGTATAAGCAACTTCACAACCACCCGTGAAAACAAGCTCTGAGGTTCCAGTTCCATCATAAATGAAATTCAAGGTGAGGAACTGAGTGTTAAGTGTCTGACCTGTAGTGTTCGAATAAGCAACACTAATGAGGCCTGTGGTGTTGTCCCCACTGACAAGGAGAGCAGTTAATGTACTTGAAAAACCCGAGAATTGTAATACTGTTTCATCAAATTCAATATATAGGGTTACAGCTCCGGCAAGATTCACGAATCCGGCTCCGGTAACACTCACTGAAACAGGGCCGGCAGTAGAAAGCATCTCAGCGATGGTGATGGTTGGTAATCCTAAGGGTGGGCCGATGCTCCCATTTGTATAGGTGACTGCGACTGAATTCAGAAGGATATCGGCGAATTCGCATCCGGGATCAAAAGTAAGGTCGCATGTACCGCCAAGGGTACTGTAATTAAAATTCAATGTGACCAGCGTTCCATTAATATCTTCACCTAGAGGATTGGTCCATTGAATACCGATCTGGTTGGTTCCAACCATGTTGTTCAGGATGTAGCCGGTCAGTTGGGTTCCGGTAGATCCGGTGAATGTCAATACATTCGGGTCGTACCCGATAAACAGCGATACTGCACCGACATTCGAAGGAAGTCCCGCGACATCGATGTCAAATGATACGGCATCACCGGGGTCGGCCGTTATCGATTCAATTTGAGCCGTTTGGGCTTTCAAACCGAATGACCAGGCCAGAAGTACGGTTAGTAAGATGTAAATTTTCCTATTCATATCATTAATTTTTAATTATTTGCTTATATCTTAAAATCATATTATATTAATTGGTTTTTAGTATTTTTCTCTGTTCCATGGCAGTCTTACCGTCACGGGTCCCTTCAAATCTCAGGAAATACAGCCCTTCTGATAATGCAGCCAGGTCAAGTTCCAGATCCTGCGAATGTCCCTGATTTTGATTCACCTTGAAGGAACAAAGCATCATCCCCCTGGCATCATAAACACTGACTAAAGTGCAGCGGTAATCACCGGGCAGGCTGATGTGGATATTATCACGGAAAGGGACCGGATGAACCTGCAGGATTCCAATGCCGCCAGGATTGCCGATATAATTGAGTGTGTCCACCACCAGGGTAGCTGCCGCGGAATAAACCGTGCAGTATTCGTTATCAAGGCGGCAACTAAACTGGTATTCATTCATGCCATATACGGCAGGACTGATTGTCAGCGATGCCGTGTGGGTATTATAATAAGGTGGTGTATCGGTGAGGTACGTCCAGGAATTACCTCCATCGGTACTGAACTGCCAGATGTATTCATCGGTTCCCAGGGCTTCAACTATAAAGAATGCATCCTGGTCTTCCATCACGGTATCGTTTTGGGGTTGAGCCGTTATTTGCGGAATGGCATGCTCGTTAATATGGCCGTCAGTCAAGGTGATATCAATGGGATTGAAGGATGAATTCAGTACCTCTGAACCTGTCTCAAAAGCCAGGGTATGGTCCTGAGATTCGTAACTGAAATTCAGGTCGAACAATTTTCCGCTGGTGATGGAAACCGGGTTGCTGTTGTTCCATTGGATTATCACACCGGGGGGATCCGGCAGGGGTGAGGTAGTCAGGTTACCCGGGAGGAGGTCCGGGTGAATATTTTGAAGGCCCTGGAAAGTTAAATAACCTGTATCAAAAGAGATGTTAAAGGTAAATTCTATGACATCCAGAAAGTCGCCCACAAAAAGTGGTTCAAAAACTTCATTTGCCGGGCAGGAGCTAACCAGGCCAAGTGTTGCGGCCGGAAAAGCGAGCGCCACTTCAAGGAGGGCCACGTCAGTAATTTCGGTGCAATTGCCCGCAGAAAGCACACAGCGGTAAGTATATCCGTCGTAACTCAGCGGGACGTCATGTACGGTCAGCGTGTCATTATTAACGCCTGAATACGTCTGGTCATTTTGCAGGTCAATCCAGCCGGAGCCGGTATTTTCCTGCCATTGGTAATCGGGATTGCCCAGTGAGGTGACCCTGAAGATCACATCGTTATCCGGGTAAGATTTTACACTGTCGGGCTGGCTGATGAGCCGTATGCTGTTTTTGATGCTTCCCGGGAAGGTATCGAGAGGGATGATCTCAAGGTTTGAGTTAGCGATTTCGGTGCCCGGGTTAAAGGGCAATAAGGTTGAATCGCCCGGGAAGCTGAACCTGAGATCGAAAAGTTTACCGCTGGTAATAGAAAATGAGTTGATATTACTGTAGGCGATGGCTACCTGGCCATTAGTGGCGTTATAACTGATCCCGCCCGGGATGGTGGAGTTGATATTCTGGAGGGATAAAAATTCTGTAGCATTTGTATCATAGCCGATATAGATAGTCATGGCGCCCACGTCGATGAAGTTGGTCACGTCAACCGGAGCAAGCACCGTATCCCCCGCGCAGGAGGTGACATTTCCGATGGTTGCTGTGGCGTTTTGTGATTTCATTATGAAGGGCATTAAAATTAAGATCAATATGGCCAGTTTAAGTCGCATGCTGCCTTTTAAAGACTTTCATTTTTAATAAGAAGGTTTAAAAAGAATAAAACCGAAGAGGGGAAGCAAGTTCCCCTCTTCGGAAATTTATTGATTAATGGGAAATAACCATTCTTTGGGTTGAGATGAAGTCACGGGTTTCGCCGTCGACAGTGATCTTATAGATGTACACACCGGTAGCGAGGCCAGCAGCGCTGAACTCAACGGTGTAGGATCCTGCAGTCTGTGTAGCATTTACGAGGACCGCGATTTCCTGGCCGAGCATATCGAGTACGTTCAGTTTCACCTTACCTGTTTCAGGCATGGTGTACTCTATGAAGGTCGAATTGCTGAACGGGTTAGGCCTGTTGGCGCTCAGGAAGTAATTCTCAGCAGCCGGTTCGGTGGTAATACCGAAGGTCTTCAGGGTCACCGGTTCGATGACGGAAGCAGACGCATCGGCAAACTCAGAACCCAGACCAATGCTGAACAGTGACTCAGCGGTGGTGAATGGACTGATGGCTTTCACCTTCAGAGTCACCACGACGTCGTTTGCTGCCAGAACCATCGGGTTCACGCTGCTCCATGCGATACTTACGTTACCGTTAGAGATATTGTCGAGCATACCTTCCACTGAAGCCACGTCAACAACTTCGATCATAGATGAGTTGTATCCGAGGTTCAGGGTGATAGCGCCGAACTGGTTGGCATCGGCTATACGGATCGGGAGTTCAAACTCCTGACCGGTTATCACGTTCATCGTACCGTCGGTAACAAGGGCAATAGCCGGAGTTTCCTTCATGGAAGCAGGGATATTGGACCTGTTCGCGTCACCGGCATTCAGGGTCATGATATTATAAGTACCAGCTGTTGAGCTCATACCTGGTTCGAATGACCAGTCGCCTGCAGGGAAGTAGTTCACCATGCTGATTGCACGTTGTTTGATCCACAAGGCATCGGTAGCGCTGATGGCATTGTTGTTATTCGCATCCATAGCCTCTTCCTGAAGTGGTTGATTCACAAACCATGCTGGGAACATAGGGTCATTGATAGTTCTCAATTCAACTGCCAGCGCGTCGGTTGCATTCGCACCATACCATGGAGCGTCATAGGAAGCAGTGATGCCGAAGGGGGTCGTACCGTTGATTCCAGGGAATTCATAGTAACCCACGCCGTTTTCACCTTCGATATCATTGAATGATATGGTGGATTGGACAGGGATAGTATCATTCCACAACTGGATTTCAACACCGTTAAGCGGAGTAAGCCAATTGTTCTGGTAGAAAACATGTCCGGAGAGGGTATCATTTCCAAGAGTACCCGTCGGGTAGATCTTCACCAGCATTTCGTCATAGTTGCAGCATCCGGTGCAGGTGTCAAATACCGTTAAGGTAATCTCACCCCAACCACCGTTGACGTTATAGTCAGTCCACAGCACTTCGATACATTCGGTGCCTTGTCCGCTGACAATCTCACCGCAATGTTCAGCGGTCCAGGTGTACAGCAGGCATGAGTTCGTATCAGGAGGACAGAAGTTGCAGTATTCGGTTACCAATCCAACTTCAGATACTTCCGGACCAACTATGTCAATACATGGCATGTGGTATACAAAGGCTTTGTATTCCATAGTAGTCTCACAACCATCCTCTGTGGTGATAGTCAGGTAGATCCGTGCGGTATCGCAGCATTCGCCCCAGTTTATTATGAGCCAGGGATAATTCCACTGATCGTTAAAGAAGTCATAATAACCAGGTTCTGAATCCACGATGGTTCCGGAAGGAGCGATAACACTCCATTCAAGAGTCCAGCCAAAGTGTGCAGTATTATTCCAGTCGAAGCCGCCCACGCAAGAACACGTAGGATCGGAATAAAAAGCGGACCAGCCATCTGCACAAACCTCGAGCAATTCGTTTGGCTCCAGGCATCCATCATATTCAAAAGCACGGCCCTGGTTTAATGGTCCGCAATCATTAGGTGCATTTTCGAAGCAAATTGGAATCGGTTCGGGCTCCTCGGTGAAGGTTATGTACACCGTATCAGTTCCGAAGCAATCGCCATTGCTCTGGTGCAGAACAAAACCATATTCACCATAGCACGCGCCAATAGCCGGGATGCAGACCTGAGTTGTAGCTAACAGAGAATCAGCCCAGTCAACATCACATGGATTACCTGGAAGGTCTGTCCAGTAGTAGTGATCAGCTCCATGCTGGTTCGGGGCTGGTTCATAGTTGTCTACTATGCCCACGAGCGTATAGCAGTTGCCGCAGATCGTAGAGTCGTCACCGGCATCCGGTGCAGGTGTTTCGAAGAATTCAATGAATACCAAGACGGTATCACTGCAGTATTCATTCAGTGCAATAGGAGGAGAAGGTTGGTTAAGTTCAACCCAGCCTACTGTATAAGCACCATAATAGGAGACACACATATTGGTAGCCGGGTCGGTATCGTCTGCAAATGTAACAGTAGTCGGATCGCTATAACCAGCGAGTGGTCCGTCAACATAGAACCAGTGGGCCATATCCCAGTAGTTCGGGCAATCGTTATCGAAATACATGACACCGTCCACTCCAACGTAATCGTACTTGACAATGTTGGCTAAGCCGAGGTCAATGCAGGTATAATCACAATCAGCCATGAGGGTATCATCTTCAGCAAAAGCGGTCGGCTGTTCGAGCAGGTCAAAAATGACTGTATCGACATCATCACACTCTGCATTCCAGGCAGTCCAGGTGAAGATATAGCGTCCGGGCTCATTGATAGATACAATGGCGCCTGGTGTATAGAGATCATCGAATACGACGTCACCGGGGCCGCATGATTTTGCCCATATACCCTGCATGCTGTAGCAATATTCCATACTACCGGTCATTAAGAATGTATAAGGAGTAGTGTAGGCATCAACACAATCCCAGTAATCATCACCGGCATCAGCCACAGGCTGTTCGAAGATGGTAATGGAAACTGTATCGGAAGCGAAGCAATGATTTTCACTCCAGAGCGTATCGCCGGCGATCTTCACGTTGAGTTCATTCCACACGAAGACGTATGTGCCATATGCACATGGATCTCCAATGACGCAAACATTAGCAGAAGGGTTCAACGTATCGAAAGTAACTTCGCTGTCAAAAGGTGAAGAAACCAATTCCCACCAGGCATGTTTCCAGTAATTAACACCAGCAACACCGCAGTAATCATAGGATACTGCCGCGAGGCTGAAGCATAATTCAGCGCAATATGAGGTGTCTGGTCCTGCATCAGCCGTGGGCTGTTCGTAGAAGGTCAGCAACATGGTGTCTTTATCATCACATTCGCCATTGACAACATCTAAAGCGATTTCATAGACGCCATAGGGGCAAGGGTTAACAGGTGCCGGGCGGCAGACATTGGTAGTCAAATCATTGTCGTCATCGAATGTCAATGTTCCGGGACCGCTTAACTGTCTCCATGTAAATGCGTAATTTGAAGAGAAGGTATAAACCCCCGTTGAACCTGCGAGCGAATAGCAATTGTCATAGCAGACATAAGCATCCGGACCGGCATTAGCAACGGGCTCGCATGAGAAGTCGATGGGGATGGTTAATGTAACAGGAGGGCACTCTTGTGGAGTTAATGTCACAGAGAGAATCCACAAGCCGCAATATGGCACAGTAAGTGGGAAATCTATTGTATCCCCAAGCGGATTAGCTGAAGGTCCTGTATAAGGCGCACCGTTCAGTGTCCATACAATAGTAGTTCCAGGGTCTCCGTAAGATGAGGTATACTCAAAATGAACAGTAGTTGTAAGGCCAGCAGGATCAGCTTCACAAACATCAGGAGCGCTCAACTCTGCGATAAAGGGGCCAAAGAAAAAATACTCCGTTTGAACATGGGAGTTCCATGGAGCTCCCCAAGTATATCTCAGCAAGTAGGCTCCTGCTACATTAACACCGAATCTTATCGTGTCTTCAGTAAGCGGACCAATGAAAGTGACATTACCCCCGACCGGACCTGATACAAATGACCATATTCCGGCATTGTTGGGAGGACAACAGCCACAAGAAGGTGCTGGATCAAATGTCATTGCCCTGGCAGTATCATAAACAAGGGTAGCCGGAGGAACCGGGTCAAAGCAAATTGCGGACTCTTTTATTGCATAGATACAGTTAGCACCTCGATTGCCATTCCCGTTTGCCCCTTTTACTGCTTTAATACCTGAGCCTAGAAAACGTTGTAAGGATTCATAATACCCGGCCTCCAGCTCCATAGATTGTACGGATGGGTTTTCAATGGCCTCACGCAACTGCTGGTCGTTGGCCACTTTTATAGCGTTAGTCTGCGCATTGAGATTCGGTATTCCGAAACCAACCGCCACAAACAGCAAAAGCAGAAGCTTTAGCCATCTGTTAGTTGTCTTACGTTTTAAACCGTAAAGTGTTTCCATAATAATAGAATTTAATTAATAATTAGTGTTTCAATATCAAAATTGTTTGTAAGTTCTTGACAATAAAATGATTTGCTTGGCAACGCTGGTTTAATAACTATTTTTCCTTGTATTAAACAATATATATTTTCACGTTTGAGCACAAACTTATAACATTTAAAATTAAAAAGCAAATATTTATTTAAAAAAAAACTTAAAAAAAGCCCGGTAAAATACCATTTTTACATTCTACTGAAGAATTTATACTAATAGATTTCCATAAGAATAATCAAAGATAAGGAACAAATGATTAAAAGATGCAAAAAAAATGTTAAATCTTTTTTAAACGGGATGGTAGATAGCGCCTCCGGCATGATCGATACTGCTTCCGGTTACCGAATGCAGGACGTTTGGTTCTCCGCGCCATCGCAGCACACCGAGAAAGGCAAAAACCAGCGCTTCTTTATAATCGATCCATTCATTCTGAGGGATGACCCAATGATGACTACCAGACTGCCTGATCCTTTCCATCAGGAACAGATGATGAGCCCCGCCGCCGGAAACCAGCACCCTGGAATGCTTTTGAAAGTCCAGCGACCGGTTTACCTGCAAAGCCACATGTTCACAAACCGTCCGCATCAGGTCTGTCACAGGGCCATTGCAATTATCTGTCAAAGGAAGGAATTCCTGCTCCAGCCATTCGCGGCCTAATGATTTAGGCCATTTTTTTGCATAATATTCCAGCCTGTCAAGCCGTTCAAGGAGATCAAAATCAACATTGCCGGATCGGGCCGTTTTGCCGTCTTTGTCATAGTCCATGCCCATGCGGGCGGCCAACCGGTTCAGGATAATATTAACAGGGCAGACATCAAAGGCTATTCTTTCGCCATTGTATTCCTGGGAGATATTGGCAAATCCCCCCAAATTCAGGCAGGCATCGAATTCTGAAAAAAGCAGGCGGTCGCCGATAGGAACGAGCGGGGCGCCCTGTCCCCCGAAGGCTACATCGGCAGAACGGAAGTCGCAAACGACTGGAATACCGGTTTCGGCTGCTATAGCGCTTCCGGAGCCAATCTGCACTGTCAGGCCATTTCCGGGCTGATGGAAAATGGTATGGCCATGCGAGGCGATAAGATCCGGTTTAAAACCGGTATTTTCAAGGAAGACACGGGTCAGCATGCCCAGGAAATGACCATATTCAACATTTATATAAGAAAAGGTAAGGGCATCTGCTGAAGCAAGACCGGTAAGTTTTTCTTTCCATTCCGGTGAATAGGGGTAAGTATGGCTGGATAAGATTTTAAATGACCATTTTCCATCCGCCAGGATAAATTCGCAGGCGGCGATATCCAGGCCATCGAGTGAGGTGCCGGACATTAAACCGATGGCGTTGTATTTTTTCATTCAAAGGAGATTGCTTAGTTTTTCAAGCTGCATTTTCCGTGATCCTTTCAGCAGGATGGTCATATTCCGGACAGGATGGTCCCGGAACCACTTCTCTGCCTGCTGCATGCCGGTGAAGCACAATTCGTGCCCGCCTTTTGCTGCCTGGCTGAATTGTTCACCCACGAAACAAACCTGGTCAAAGGATAATTTCCTTACTAATGCAATGATCTCCCGGTGTTCTTCAAGGCTATGCTCTCCCAGTTCCATCATATCTCCCAGGATGATCATCTTCGCAGGGGCAGTGTATATATGGAAGTTGTTCAGTGCGGCTGCCATACTGGAAGGATTGGCATTATAGGCATCGAGCACAAGGACATTATGATCTGTCCGGGTCACTTGCGAGCGGTTATTTTCCGGCTGGCAGGCACTGATGGCATTTTCAATTTTCTCCGGGCTTACCCCGAAATACAATCCAATGGCGATGGCAGCCATGACATTCTCAAAGTTGTAATCGCCATAAAGCCGGGTCCTGACCAAACCACTTAGCTGACCCGCATACCAGGCAACAGCAAGGGATGGTTCTCTTTCGGCGATTTCTCCTTTACACCCGGCATTTTCGCCGGATCCGTAGGAAAAAATTTTCATTCCATCGGAAAGCCGGCGAAGAAGCTGGTTATCCTGGTTAACGAACACAGTGCCATCGCCATGCCTGATAAAATCGTACAATTCTGATTTGGCCTTTACAACGCCCTCGAAACTACCGAAACCTTCTAAATGGGCTTTACCGATATTAGTAATGATGCCGAAATCAGGCCTGGCTATACGGCAGAGGTCTGCGATTTCACCTGGATGGTTGGCGCCCATTTCGACGACGGCGAAGGAAGTGTCTTCTTTCAGCGACAGGACCGTCAGGGGTACACCGATGTGGTTGTTAAGGTTTCCGCGGGTGATAACAGTTTTAAACGTTGATGACAACACGTTTCCGATGAGCTCTTTGGTAGTGGTTTTACCATTAGATCCCGTAATCCCGATAATCTTCGCGTTGACCCTGCCGCGGTGGATTGCAGCGAGTTGTTGCAGTGCCTTCAGGGTATCGGGGACAAGGATGAACCGGTCTCCTTCTATTACCGAGGGATCATCAGTTATGGCGAAAGCGGCGCCTTTACTGAGGGCTTCAGTCGCGAACCTGTTACCATCGAATTGATCCCCTTTAATTCCGAAAAAAACAGAATCCGTGATCACGTTTCTCGAGTCAGTAGTGATCCGGGGAAACCTGAGGAACAGGCGGTAGATTTCTTCAATAGTGGCCATAAAATTCTCAAGCAGGCTTACAAAGATAAAAAAACCCCATGCCGGATGATCAGCATGGGGCATTAAAATATCTTACAGAACTATTATTTACCGCTCATAGGGTCGCCGGTGCGGATCATGGCACAGCGGAAACCAACCCAGTTTGTGGCTGTTGTTTCATCGAGGTAACGGCGGGTGCCAGGGCTCAGGAAATAAGGGCCATCTTTCCAGGATCCACCCTTTACGACCCTTGATTTGTCAGTAATAAGGGAGGTCACGCCGTATTCGTACATTTCGGAAGTGGTATTTTTACCCGGATCTGTCAGCCAGTCGGTAGCAATATTCGTTTGGAAATCTCCGTCTGCGTAATTGATATTATCAGCTTTCCGGTAATTGCTGCGGTTCATACTTTCTTCCACGGTAACATTTACGCGGGGCATACGGCCGAGGCTGTCAGCTTCGAGGAGGAATCCATCGGCATCGGTAGCCGGCCTGGTAAAGACATTACCACGGAAAGGAGCATAATCGGCAACTGTTTCAGGTGATAGCGGGCGATAGACATCGAGTGTCCATTCAGCGACATTACCGGCCATATTATAAAGTCCATAGTCATTCGGCCAGTAGGATCCTACCGGTGCGGGGAGATCGGCGCCGTCGTTCAGATTACCGGCAACGCCCATATAGTCGCCGCTTGACCGCTTAAAGTTAGCGACAAAGCTGCCGTAGTATTTTTTCTGGTCGGTACGGAGGTAATTTCCGTTCCAGGGGTAAATTCTTCTTTCGACCACTCGTTCGTAGACAGTATTTCCCACGAGGCCCAGGGCTGCATATTCCCATTCTGCTTCTGTTGGGAGCCTGTATTTTGGAAGAAGGATACCATCCTGAAGTGTGATACCGCGTTCACCGGTACTGGAGGGATCGAGGTTTTCCTTCGGTTTATTGACGAGTCCCAGGTATTGTCCGGCCAGGTAAGCATCTGTATTGTAATTATCATTGTTTTTCTGATCCGGGTCAAAGTCGAGGATTCCTTCCTTTATGAGAAGCATTTCATTCACGCGGTCGGTTCTCCAGAGGCAGAAGTCATTTGCCTGGACCCAATTAACGCCAACGACTGGATATTCATGGTAAGCGGGATGGCGGAGGTAATTCTCCACCAGGGGTTCGTTATAGGCAAGTTTTTCACGCCACACGAGTGTATCAGGGCGGGCATTACGCACTACAGCCGGAAAATCCTGTCCAAACACCCGGTGGAGCCAATAAAGATATTCCAGGTATGCCAGGTTGCTCACCTCGGTCTGGTCTATATAAAATGAAGGGACTGTAACACGGCGGGGGATATTATCCCATTCGTAGGTAAGATTTTCAGTATTGGCTCCCATTGTGAAGGAACCTCCTTCTATCAGGACTAACCCTGGTCCGGTTATTTGTTCCCTGGCCTGGGCTACTTCAAAGCCGCCCATTTCAGGGTTATTATACTCCCATCCGGTAGTCCGGGAAGCATCCTTCTTACAGGATGACATCATCGCAAGCAAAACGCCTGCGAAAAAAACTGTGCTCAAAATCCTGAATCTGATCATATGAGGTTTTCGTTAATTTTCGACATATAATAACTAAAAGCCGGGGGCTTTTATTGCACGAATCTTTCTTCTTTTTTCAATACAATTGAAGTGCCAGGCCACAGAAACTTCGTGAGCCCCGCCAGTATTGCTTTTCAGCTTGGAGAGGGTTATGTCATAGCTATAGCCTATATTTAAATTTTTATAGTTTATACCCACCAGTGCAATGATGGCATCGGCATTTTCGAAATTATGTCTGAACCATGTTCCGATGACGATCGGAAGGCGGATAATATACACCCCGGCATTGAGCTGGTGAAAATCGCCCTGCTGCTGGTAAAGTAAATTCGGTGCGATATAAAACTTAGGTTCATTATCTTCCGCAAAGCCTATACTGCTTCCTTCCAGGTTTATATTAACTCCAAGGTGCCCGGTAATTTTCATCGGCAGTTTGTTTACATTCTGGTCATAGAAGGCCATATTTGGTTCGGTCAGGTGATGCACAGCTACCCCGCCATGCAGGATGCCTTTCCATCCGAAAGCCACGCCTGCTGCAAAGTCCGGGAAAATGACCGAAGTATTATCGGGAGGGGTTTCAGCGGTGGGCAGAATAAAACCCTGCTGCGGGTCGATCTGGTCTCCGAATTGAAGTAAATCCCAGTTTAGAGATTTCTGATAGAATGTCCCCTGGATTGCCATATTGATATACAGGTTCTCGGCAGCTCTCAGGCTAAACGCATACATCAGGCTGGCCATGGTTGTTTTGAGAATTCCACTCCCGGCATTATCTACATTCACCAGCACACCGACCCCACCATAGATTTTATCGATGTATTGGTCGTAGGAACCATTGTAAGTAATAAAACTCTTCGCAAGTCCGGGCCATTGATTACGGTAATTTATCGCTATCCTTGGACAGATATTTGCTCCAGCCAATGCCGGATTAAGGTATAACGGATTAGCGTAGAACTGTGAAAACTCAGGATCCTGAGCTTTGATATCGTTGTTGAACAAAACGACTGTTACAACGGTTAGTATAATTAGAATTCTATGTAACATTGAACCAGCCTTAAAATGAGGGTACAAGTTTACAATAAATTTTTAATACAAAATAATTTTTTTACATTTATTACCTTTACAATATCAGGAATATTTACTCGTTTTAATTTTTAAATGCAGCAATATTCGATAATCCGGGTGTTTTCCATTTTCCATATTAGAAATCAATCATGAGAAAATCAGTCTTTACTGTTTCTTTTATCCTTGCATCGTTGCTCCTGACAGCCGGGGAGGAAAGTTACCATAGGACAATCAGGTGGAAAGACCTGCAGGAGATCCGGGTGAATGAAGAAGAAACAGCTATGATGGCTTATTTTGAAGGCGCGCAATATACAGATGAATCCGGCGGTCTTCCGTTATATTCTGAGAATTTTCCCTTGCCGGCTATGACCTCAGGGATTTCGGCCCATATTGAAAACATGGTTTTTGATGTTGCTCCGGAGGGTTTTGCAAAGATTAATGGAATAGACCTCGTGAAACCTGAAATAGAACTTTCTGCGGGCATCAGTTATGAAAGAAAGCGGCCTTACGCGGGCATTTCATTTATACCTGTCCGTAAAAACCCGTATAACGGCCAGTTTGAAATACTCATTTCCTTTGATATCATAATTACTTCAACTCAAGGCATTGCAGCGGCAAGGGAATTTGCAGGAAATTACGCAACTGTTTCGGTTTTAGCTACCGGTGAATGGTACAAAATATCGGTCATACAGACCGGCATTCACCAGATTACTTACGGCGATCTTCAGAACATGGGAATAAACCCGTCTTCCATTGATCCCCGCCATATCCGTTTATATGGCAATGGGGGCGGGATGCTTTCAGAATCACTGACGGATTACAGACATGACGACCTGGCAGAAAACAGCATTTTTGTTGCCGGTGAAAGCGACGGCCATTTTGATCAGCAGGATTATATTCTTTTTTATGGTGAATCGCCCCATAAGTGGAAGTACCAGGCGTTCGGCCAGGCATTTAATCATGAGCAAAATATTTACAGTGATTCCACCTGTTATTTTTTGACTACGGACCTTGGCTCCGGGAAAAGGGTATCCGGCCTGCCCTCCTCTGCAGAACCGCCGAATGCATATGTCACCAAGTTTACCGATTATGCCAGTCATGAAAGGGATCTGCTTAACCTTGTCAATACCGGAAGGGTTTGGTACGGGGAAGTTTTTGATGTGTCCACGACCTACGATTTTAATTATAGTTTCCCTGATATCGATGTGACCAGTCCGGCATATTTCAGGGCTTATGTCGCTGCAAAATCGTATGTTGCTACATCTTTCAAATTTTTCAGCGGGAACGACCAGGTCATGTCGGCAAATATCAGCAGCCTTCCGGGTTCATCGGACACTTTTGCACGGGCTTACATCGGGAGTGAATGGTTTACACCTTCTTCCAAGGATATAAACATCAGGATTACTTACCAGAAAATTATCTCCAGTTCTTTGGGCTGGCTTAATTATTTTGAAATCAATGTTACCAGGAACCTGGTTTTTTCAGGAGCCCAGATGTCATTCCGCGACCCTGCCTCTGTGGCCCCGGGAACGATTGCCGAATTTACCCTGGGCAATGCCGGTCAGAATGTCCGGGTCTGGAATGTTACTGATCCGACAAATGCCCTGAGGGTTGAAACTGTACAATCAGGCGGCAGCCAGGTTTTCCGGTTACCCCATGACACGCTTTCGGAGTTCATCGCCTTTGATGGAAGCAGTTACCTCCCGGTTATGTTCGTTAAAAAAGTGGAAAATCAAAACCTTCATGGTGCCGGACCAAGGGAAATGATCATCATTACCAATTCTTTGTTCAGGGAACAGGCCGACCGTCTTGCCGCCTACCATGCAGCCGCGGACGGCCTGTCGGTGCTGGTCACTGATATCGGACAGGTTTATAATGAATTCTCTTCCGGAGCACCGGACCTTACTGCCATCAGGGACTTTATGAAGATGTTATACGACAGCGCCCCGGAAGGTGAGGAGCCAGAATACCTGTTGCTCTTCGGCGATGCTTCATTTGATTATAAGGATGTGAAGGAGAAAAATTCCAATCTCGTACCCACCTGGGAAGATGATGAATCCCTGACCATTGTCTATTCGATTGCAACAGACGATTATTTCGGTTTTCTTGACGGGCCGGGAGACAACCTGCTGGATATCGGCATCGGGCGCTTCCCGGTTCAAACGATTGAACAGGCAACGGTTGCCGTGGATAAAGTCATCCATTACGCGACTAATTCTTCCATCGTGATGAAAGACTGGCGCAACTACATCTGTTTTGTTTCCGATGATGAAGATGCCAACCTTCACCTGAACCAGGCGGAAGAGATGTCAGTATTTATAGATACCAATTACGGCGTTTACAATGTCGATAAGATTTATGTGGATGCTTTTCCACAGATCTCAACCCCGGGGGGGCAGCGGGCGCCGGAAGTCAATAAAGCGATCAATAACCGGATCGATAAGGGTTGCTTAATTATGAATTATACAGGTCATGGGGGTGAAGTAGGCTGGGGTCACGAACGGTTCCTCGAGAATTCCGATATCAATTCATGGACCAATTACGACCATATGCCGATCTTTATTACGGCAACCTGTGAATTCAGCCGGTATGATGACCCGGACCGGGTTTCTGCAGGAGAGTATGCTTACCTTAATCCCAAGGGTGGCGCCATTGCCATGTTCACCACGGCCCGTGCCACTTTTGGCGGATCCAATTTCAACCTGAACACGGCCTTATTCGATATCATGTTTGAGAGAAACGGCGATGGATTTTATTGTTTCGGCGACCTGATCCGGTTGGCTAAGAATCAGGGCGGAGTTGTCGATAATGACAAAAAATTTATCCTGCTCGGGGATCCTGCACTCCATCTGGCTTATCCCCGGCATGAAGTGGTGACTACCCGTATAAACGGAGAGGATATATCTTCCATGCCTGATACGCTGAAGGCTTTAAGCAAGATAACGGTTGAAGGGGAAGTGTTGCTGGCAGCTAAAGGCAGCGGGGGATTTAAAGGGACCATCTACCCGATCGTCTTTGACAAGCCTTCACGGATTACAACCCTCCAGACAGACCCTACCAGCCACCCGAATACTTTCGAATTGCAGAACAATATTCTATATAAAGGTAAAGCGCAGGTGACCGATGGTAAATTCAGTTTCACGTTCATCGTGCCTAAAGATATTGCTTACCAGTATGGTTTCGGCAAGATAAGCTATTATGCTTCCAATGATGAAGAGGACGCACATGGATTTTACCGCAATATCTTAGTGGGCGGCTTCAACCCATCCGTCGATCCGGATGACACCGGCCCGGATGTTCAGTTATACATGAACGATGAACTTTTCCATTTTGGGGGGGTAACGGATGAAAACCCGCACATGCTTTCATTCGTAAGTGATAACAGCGGGATCAACACGGTCGGCAGCGGCATCGGGCATGATATCGTAGCGATACTTGACGGGAATACGGAAAAGCCCATCATCCTTAACGATTTTTATGAAGCAGACCTCGACAGTTACACCAACGGAACAATTCGCTATCCTTTCCATAACCTGGAGGAAGGTTTGCACACCCTTTCCCTTAAAGTATGGGATGTGTTTAATAATAGTGCGGAAGCATACCTGGAATTCTTTGTCATAAAATCTGAAAAGTTTATTGTTGACGAACTGAATAATTACCCCAATCCATTTACAGAAGGCACCACTTTCGTATTTTCGCACAACCAGGCAGAAGGGAAACTGGATGTCAGCCTCAGTGTATTTAACCTGAACGGCCAAATCGTCAAAACATTTGAAAAAAGCATCATTCCGGCCGGCTACCGTTCTGAGCTGATTTATTGGAATGGCCGTGATGATTCGGGCTACCCTTTATCAAAAGGCATGTATATTTACCGTATTCAGGTCAGGAATGAAGCAGGACAGACCGATGGTAAAGCCGGAAAGCTGATCTTGTTGAAATAATGAAAGATTTTTAAATTTGCAGGCAACTATTTATAAAGATATAGGTCTGAATTATAAAGTGCTCATGCGTAAATTATACTTTTTCATCATTATATTTTCATCGCTTGCCATGATGCTTCCTTCGGCGGCACTGGCACAGGACCGGTCTTACATGATAAGCGACAGCATCCGGTGGCAGCCCCCGAAGAATCTTTTCCCCGGTCATTCGCTCTTCTTTTTTGAGGGAGCCGTGAACCACGACAGCCTTGGATTTTTACCGGTATATTATTACAGCATTCCTAAAGCATATACCGGTAAAATAACTGCAATAAGTATTTTGGACGGAGTTTTTGAGCCACTGGAAACAGAGGATTTGTCGATGTTCCCGGATATTGATCTTATCAGCGCAGAGCCGGTGATTATCTTATCAACTTCACAAAACCGGAAAATACCAACACAGTCTTTATATCTTCTTCCGTTGCGGAAGGCTACCGGAAAGGGAAGCTTTGAAAAGCTGGTTTCATTTAAATTAAAGATCGATCTGCAAGATGATCACGAACAGGCAACGGCCAGAAGCACCATTTTGAGGGGCTACACGGATAATTCGGTTCTCAGTAAGGGCGACTGGTACCGTTTTGCCGTCAGGGAAACAGGTATTTACAGGATATCTTACCAGGATTTGGCGGGAATGGGCATCAATCCCGACCAGATCGATCCGCGGAACATCAGGATATATGGAAACGGGAGCGGTATGCTGGAAGAAGCCAACTCACTTCCAAGAACGGATGACCTGATGGAAAACGCGATTTTTATCGAGGGTGAAACAGATGGTAGTTTTGATTCCGAGGATTATATTCTCTTCTACGGTGAGAGCCCGGTTTCAATTTCATATAACGCCTTTTTCCTCAAGTATGAGCATGAAGTTAATTTCTACACAGAAAAAACTTTCTACTTCCTTACCCTTGGTGACGGTCCCGGGAAGCGTGTGCAGCAAGGAAACCCTGTTGTTGAAGAGCCAACGCATGAGGTTTATAATTTTGAAGATATTACTTATTATGAAAAGGACGAATTAAACCTGATCAAATCGGGGAAAATCTGGTATGGGGAAGTTTTTAATACACAGCTTGAGCATTTTTTCCAGCTTGACCTGAAAGGTATTGACCTGGCGGAGCCTTTATATCTTAAGGTAAGTCTTGCCGGAAGATCAACCACCAACACCGTTTTCAATGTATTTGCAGAAGGTGGCCAGGTTGCCGAACTCAGTCTTCCCTCCATTGTATTGGGCTCATCAATCTATGCCAGGGCGATCAGTTCAAATTATGAATTATTTTATGCACAGGACGAAAACGTTGAAGTGGGTATTTCATTTGAAAAACCTGGGAGTATTGATGTTGGCTGGTTGAATTATATTGATCTCAATTATATCCGCCACCTGAATTTCACGGGCAGCCAGCTTAGTTTCCGTGATATGAGGCCGGTCGGAGCCGGCAACATAGCCCGGTACCATATTCAGACCTCCATACAGGGATTGACCATCTGGGAGGTTTCCAACCCGGGATCCATCATAATTCCAACGGTTTCAACAGAATCCGGAGGCATCTCAATAAAAATCCCTTCTGATACATTAAAGGAATTCATAGCCTTTGACGGGACGCAGTTTTTTACACCGGAATTTATTGAAAAGGTCGAAAACCAGAATTTGCATAACCTGCAGCCAGTCGATCTCGTCATCGTTACTTACCCGTTATTCCTGGAACAGGCTCACCGGCTGGCCGATTATCACCGTCAGTGGGATGGTATGACAGTCCACGTGGTTACCCCGCAGCAGATATACAACGAATTTTCATCGGGAGCCCAGGATGTCAGTGCTATCCGTGATTTTATGAAAATGTCGTATGACCGCGCGGAAAAAGGGCAGGAGCCCCGGTACCTGTTACTTTTTGGCGATGCCTCTTATGATTACAAGAACCTTACAGCAAAAGATAATAACATGGTGCCGGCATACCAGTCGAGGGAGTCGTTGAAATCTGCCGCCTCATTTGTCACTGATGATTTCTTCGGATGCCTTGATGCCGATGAAGGCAGCAACGGTTCGGGAACAATGGACATCGGTATTGGCAGGTTCCCCGTGCAATCGGTAGAGGAGGCTGAGGCGATGGTAGATAAAACTTTCCATTATATGATGCCGGACCGGGAAAACTACGGTCCCTGGCGCAATTCGATTGTTTACATCGGCGATGATGAGGACAATAATATTCACCTTGGACAGGCTGAAGGCCTGGGATTGATCACCGATTCCCTTGGGCCGGTATACAATGTCAATAAAATTTATCTCGACGCCTACCAGCAAATGCAAACACAGAGCGGGATAAGAATTCCCGATGCCAATGCCGCCATTGACAAGGCCGTCAACGATGGCTGCCTGATCATCAATTATACCGGTCATGGCGGTGAGACAGGATGGGCGACAGAAAAGGTGTTAAATATTCCCGCTATCCAGTCTTATAAGAACTTAACGCACATGCCGGCATTTGTAACTGCTACCTGTGAATTCAGCCGGTATGATGATCCCGGGCTGGTCTCTGCCGGTGAGCTGGTTTTTCTGAACCCTGAAGGCGCCGGCATCGGGTTATTCACGACAACCCGGCAGGCTTATTCCCAGTCTAATTATGCTTTGAACAAGCGGTTTTACTATGAGGCCTTTGTCATCGACAGTCTGAGCGGTGAATATCCGCGGATGGGCGACCTGATAAGGGTTGCCAAGACCCCTTCCAACCAAAATATCAAGAATTTCGTTTTGCTTGGCGATCCGGCGCTCATGCTGGCCTACCCGAAGATGCGGGTTCGTACTGACAGCATAATGAATGAAGGCAACGGAAGGCGGGTTGATACACTGCAAGCGCTTTCACGGGTTACAATTTCGGGACATGTTGAAGACCTGCTGGGTAATAAATTGGTAGGATATAACGGGGTGCTTTATCCGTCAGTCTATGACAAACCGGTACGATATAAAACACGGGGAAATGACCCGACCAGTAAGATAGTTGACTTCTATATCCAGGATAAAGTTATTTACAAAGGTGAGATTTCCATAACTAATGGGGAATTCAGCTTCACTTTCGTGGTGCCACTTGATATTTCATACCAGTTCGGGGAAGGAAAGATCAGCTATTACGCCCTGGATACATTTAACCTTACCGATGCCCATGGATACGACCCGGTCTGGATAGGTGGGAGCGACAGTCTTGCAATCGCGGATGAGTCAGGCCCGTCGATAGAGCTTTATCTTAATACGATCTCTTTCATATCAGGTGATATCACCACGCCTGACCCGCTGCTCATCGCCAGGCTTTACGATGAAAGCGGCATCAATACCGTTGGAAACGGGATTGGCCATGACCTCGTGGCGATCGTGGATGGGAATTACCAGGAACCACTGATTTTGAATGATCATTTCACACCTGAAGCCGACAGCTATCAGAAAGGTCAGATACTATACCGGCTCGGGCCCTTATCCAACGGAACCCATACCCTTACCCTCAGGGCATGGGATGTGCTGAACAATTCTTCGGAGAAAACTATAGAATTCCAGGTCAATGTCGGGGCAAGGCTGGCCATCAGTAACGTTTACAATTATCCCAATCCCTTCAGGGAAGGAACTAATTTTGTTTTCGAACACAACAAACCCGGCTCCACGCTGGATATAACGATCAGGGTTTATAGCCTGATGGGACAATACATAACGACTTTACAATATACAGTTCAGACGGAAAGCACCGAATCAGGGCTATTATACTGGAATGGCCTGGATGCATCCGGAAATGAACTTCCTGCCGGTTTATATGTTTATCACCTGCAGGTGGAATCTGATGACGGATTTTTATCGTCCACTTCCCAAAAATTATTAAATTTCAAATAATAAGTATTATCCTAAGACGTTAACTATTGCATAACAATATTGTTATCAATAATTCGTTAATTTTGCACCTTTATTTTTTTAAAGATCAATTAAACCAAAATTGGGAATGAAAAGAGGATTTATTTTTATCTTACTAGTTATTACAAGTATTGTTTACGTGCAGGCGCAGCCTCAATATAATGAGCTTGCAGGGGGCCGCTCTGGGGTCATCACGACTGCCGTGCCATTTTTAATCATAGCCCCGGATGCCCGTTCCGGCGGGATGGGCGAGGCAGGCGTGGCGTCAGATCCCGATGCCAATTCGATGCACTGGAACCCTGCCAAATACGCTTTTATTGATAAGAAATTCGGCTTTGGGCTTTCTTACAGCCCCTGGCTTCGCAAGCTGGTGAACGACATTAACCTGGCTTACCTTACAGGTTTTTATAAGATCGATGACCGGCAGACGATTGCAGCATCGTTGCTGTATTTTTCCCTTGGCGATATTGCTTTCACCGATGAATTCGGGGAATCCCTGGGGACTTACAACCCGAATGAGTTTTCATTGGATGCCACATACAGCCGGAAATTCAGTGAAGTGATCTCCGGTGCGGTGGCAGCAAGGTTCATCTATTCCAACCTGACCATGGGCCAGTTTGTCCAGGGCGCTGAAACCAGTGCGGGGACTTCCATCGCGGCCGATGTGGCAGTATATTATCATAAAGAAGTGGATCTCGGCAACATGGGCAGTGAAATTTCATGGGGGATTAACCTGTCGAACATCGGTAACAAAATCTCTTACAGCAAGACAGCGATAAAGAAGGACTTCATCCCGACAAACCTGAGGATAGGTGCGGGTTTAAAAATGAATTTTGACGATTATAACTCTTTGGCGGTTTTACTTGATTTTAACAAGCTGCAGGTGCCTTCACCGCCAATTTATCTGCTTGATTCAGACAACAACCCGGTCTATGATGCTCAAAATAACCCGGTAATTGCAAAAGGTATGGATCCGAATGTATCCGTTGTACCGGGGATCATACAGTCGTGGTATGATGCGCCTGATGGGTTCAGTGAGGAGATGCGTGAATGGGCCATCGCTTTTGGTTTGGAATACTGGTATGCCAAACAATTTGCTCTCCGTACCGGGTTTTTCTATGAAGACCAGTACAAGGGCAACCGCAAATTTTTTACTGTCGGCGCCGGTTTGCGTTACAGCGTGTTCGGGCTTGACTTATCATACCTGATCCCGCTGGAGCAGCAAAATCCCCTTGAAAATACCCTCAGGTTTACCTTATACTTTAATTTTGATCCTGCACAGGAAAGTAGTCAACCACTACCTAAATAGAGAAAAGCTTATCCTGAAATCCAAGAAGGTAAACTTTCAGGGAAGCCCTTGTCAGGGCGGTATATAACCACCGAAGGTATTCATAATCAATCATATCCTCTTTTAAGTATCCCTGGTCGATAAAGACATGCTGCCATTGACCGCCCTGGGTTTTATGGCAGGTCAGGGCATAGGAAAATTTGACCTGCAAAGCGTTGTAATAAGGATTAGTCCTTACTTTTTCCATGCGGAGGGCCCGCTGGGGGATATCGTTGAATTCGTCCAGAACGAGGCCAAACAGCCTCTTTTGTGCTTCATCCGGAAGGGCCGGAGTATCTGCCATCAGAACATCGAGCAGAATCTTTACGTCGAGGGTTGGTTCATCAGGATAATCCACCAGCCTGATGGTCACATCAGCAAATCTGAACCCGTAAAGTTCTTCCGTCTGCTGTATCCTCAATACTTCGATGATATCCCCGTTAGCGATAAACCCGGGTCCTGATTGGGGCTCCAGCCAGAAATAATTATTCCTTACCACCATGAGAAAGTCACCGGAAGAGATTTCATTTTCCATGAAAAGGATACGGTTCCGGATTTCCCGGTTGAACATATTGGCCCTTTTATTGGACCTGCAGACCACGACAGTTTCAGCATGTTCAGCAGAAGAAAATGCCGTATGCAATAAATCCTCCAGGTCTTCTCCGGTTATCCTGATGACATCTTTCCGGTTTTCCAGGTTGAAAAGGGGAAAGGAAACTTTAGCCGATGCTATGATATCCCGTATGCGGGTCGCATTGAACAGGATACCTGATTCGAGCGATTGACGCATCACTTCCGTCAGTTCATACTGATATATCTTCAGGTTATAGCGTGACTTCAGGAATTCCAGGTCGAGTGCCGGGCTCACCGGCATTCCGACAGGGGGAAGCTGAGCTGAATCACCGATCAGCAGCAGTTTGCAAGATTCCCCATCACCCACATATTCCATCAAATCGTCCAGCAGGTTGCGGGATGAAAACACATGACCCTTTTCCGTGTACGATGTGGCAATCATTGAGGCCTCATCAACAATAAAGAGCGCATTTCTGTAAAGATTTTTCTGCAAAACAAGGGAAATGCTACCATCCCGGCCCATCCGCTGGAAATAGATGCGTTTATGGATGGTCCAGGCCGGCTGGCCGGCATAGCCTGCTAAAACTTTGGCAGCCCTTCCAGTCGGAGCCAGCAGAACTGCCTTTTTCCGGATCAGGGGCAATACTTTGACCATGGCGCTGACAAAACTGGTTTTGCCGGTACCGGCATAACCTCTTAGCACAAAAACACCCCGGGGATTTTTATCGGTAATAAAAACCTCAAGCATTTCAGCCAGTTCCTTTTGGCCTTTAGTAGGCTCAAAAGGGAATGCTGACAGTATGCCGGAAAGGAAAGACAAAGTAGTTTAAATTTTAAATTTTAAATTTTAAGTTGGGGACTTTTTAAAAATTAACTTTCAAAGTTATCTGTTTTCAGGCAAAAAAGAGGCTTTAATTATAGGATCTGATCCCGCACTAAGAGATTCGAGTTTAACTTTTGCAAATTGGTTATAATTGTTTTCAGTAAAGCGGAATTCCACGGGTATGTAATGCTCTCCGTATCCTTTCGCAAGGCTGGTCCTTTGGTTGAATTTTTCGACCAGTACTACTTGTTCTTTTCCTACCATAGTTTGGCGGTATTTTCTTTTATTTTCATCGGAAATATTCCGGATGATCATGCTTCGTTCCTGCTTTACGGCTTCCGGAACCTGATCATCCATCCTTTCTGCGCGGGTGCCTGACCGGATGGAGTATTTGAAGGTGTGAATGTGGCTGAACCCAATCTCACTGGTCACATCACAGGTATTTTGGAATTCTTCCTCCGTCTCCCCGGGAAATCCGACAATAATGTCTGTTGTCAGGTTAAAATCAGGATAGCGGGTTTTGATCTTTTCAACCATTCCCATAAAAGTGGTCATATTATAAAACCTTCGCATCTGTAAAAGTATGCGGTCAGATCCGCTTTGCAGGCAAAGGTGGAGGTGCGGGGTCAGTTTGGGATGGCTGAAAAGATCAAATAGCCTGTTGCCAAATCCTTCCGGCTCGATGGAGGAGATGCGGACCCTGAAATCCCCAGGAAGACAGAGAATCTTTTCCACCAGCGTCTCGAAATTATCACCTTCGTAATTATATCTTCCGATATTCACTCCCGTCAGAACGACCTCTTTAAATCCAAAACCAACCACTTCCCTGATATTTTCCAGGATATCCCCAACGGGCCGGCTGGTGGCGCGTCCGCGAACCTTCGGGACAATGCAGAAGGTGCAGAAATTGTCGCAGCCATCCTGGATCTTGATAAAGCTCCGGGTGTGAAAAGTCTCATCGGCAGCTTCAAATCCAAATAAATCTTTGCTGAAATGATCAGGGCTGACGGTTTCTCCCTTAAAATGGGCATCTACAAGTTGAAAAATGGATGTTTTCTGCGCGTTTTCAACAAAATAGGTCACACCATTGAGCTGCTGCAGCTTTTCTTTCTGCCCGTTTACCATACATCCGGTCACGATAACCACCGGCTCGTGGAGCTTTTTCGTTGCCTGGTTTATCGCTTTGCGGGATTTGGTATCGCCCTGATTCGTAACGGTGCAGGTATTGACGAGATATATATCAGCATCTTCAGCATAATCCACCACCTCATAATTATGGCGGTTAAACTGGGCCGCGAGCGCATCGGTTTCAAATTGATTCAACCGGCAGCCGAGGGTTTTGAATGCTATTTTTATTCTCACTGTTCCACCGTATCACTGTTTCATCGTATCACCGTTCCACCGTTCCCCTTCTACTGAAAACGCCGTTGCTGATTTTATCCTGACATCAATAAATTTTCCAACCATGGATTCATCTACAGACGGAAATCTTAAAACAATTTTTCCTTCTGTCAGCCCTGATAGAAATCCGGGTTTTCGGTCTTTACCGGTGACTAATACACGGTAAGTTTTCCCGATCATCTGCCGGTTTAATTCCAGGGAGTGCTTCTGAAGCTCTCCGGTAAGTCTGCGGTACCGCTCTTTTTTTAATTCCTGCGGAATGTCGTCCTCCCACCTGGAGCTGGCGGCTCCGGGGCGGGGCGAATATTGGGCAATATAGGCCATGTTGAACCGGAATTCTTCCATCGCACGGATCGTATTTTCAAATTGTTCTTCGGTTTCACCCGTAAATCCGACAATGATATCGGTGAAAATCGTGGCCCCTGGGATAGCTTCCCTGATCTTCAGGATAACATGGCGGTATTTATCCACCGAATGTTTGCGGTTCATGCGGATAAGCACCTTGTCATCGCCGGATTGCAGCGGCAGGTGGATCTGTTTGCCGAGGTTTGGAAACTGTGAAATGATGTCAATTACTTCATCTGACATATCCCTGGGGTGCGGCGAAGTGAAATACACCCAGAATTCTTTGCCTGATGCCAGGCCCATTTTACCGATAGCTCTCAATAATTCCGGGAAGATCAGCTCCCCGCCTTTTTTATCAAGCCCGTAAGAATTTACATTTTGCCCCAGCAGGGTGATAGATTTATAATTCCGGTCGATCAGGTCCTTCACTTCGTCAAGTATTTCCCCTGATGGCCTCGAAATTTCACGGCCACGGGTATAGGGAACGGCGCAGAAGGTGCAGAACTTGTCGCAGCCATTCTGGATCGGGACAAAAGCCTCAAAAGGTGAATTGTAATGCGGGGAAATATGCCAGAAATCACGGATGCTTTCGTTAAGCTGCATTTTTGCCGCCATCGACTTGATCGCGGCGGGTGTTACAACCCCATAATGGTTGAGCATATCCGGCAGCTGGTTCAGCTCGCTTACGGGGAATACAAGATCGAATAATTTCAGGAAGCGCTCTTTATCGGCCGGCAGGATGCAGCCTGAAATAAATGTGATCAGGTTTTTCTTATTTTTCCTTTTGTTCCACTGGCTGATCTTTGAATATACTTTATCGATAGACTTTTGCCGCACTGAACAGGCAATAATGCCAAGCATATCAGCATCTTCCTCATTCTCGGTCCACGTATAGCCCATCTGATCGAGAACGGTACGCACCCGTTCCCCATCTGAGAGGTTCATCTGGCAACCCAATGTTATTAGATTATAGTTCAAAGTTCAAAGTTGAGTCTAAAAGTAGACTTCTGCGAACAAATTCTCCGAAGGTACTCCCTGATTGAGCAAAATGTCATAAGCCTCGTGGATCATCTCAACATTTCCGCAGAAAAAGCAAAGCGTATTTTTATCAGCTAATGGATGTTTCTTCAGGTAATCCGTTACCCTTCCGTGAAAATCACCCTTTCTGTCGCGAGAGGTGCAGCGGATCAGCCGTTGCTTGTCATAATCCTGCTTATCAAAAGCTTCATGCGCGTACCTGATGCCGTGCAGCAATTGATAATCAAGGCCGGGGTATGATCTGACGAAACTGTGAAAAGGCCCGATGCCCGTGCCACTTGCAATAAAAAGGAATTTCCGGTGAATATCTTCATCCTTTATGATGAAGTACCCCACCGGGTTTTCAAAGTTCAGCGGCTCTCCCGGTTTCACCTTTCTCAATTGCTTGGAAACCATTCCTTCTTTTACTTCCCTGATCAGCACTTCAAAAAAATCATCCTGTTCTGCGCTGTAAACTGAATATTCCCTGGCCTGGATATCATCTTTTTTACCAAGCAGGATATGCTGGCCGGCGCGGAATGGAATCTGGTTACGGTCAAACCTGAGTACATAAGCCGACGGGGTCAGGTCCCTGATCCCGATGACTTTCAATACTGCTGTTTGTGTACGTGTATTTGCTTTTAAATCCATTAGCGGTATTAATCCAAAGATTTAGAAATTAATAAATTGATAAGCAGTAGCTTATATTGCTATGTAAAATCAATTTAAATAGTTTGCAAAGAAACAAATTTTTTCCTCTGCTGAGTTTGAATGATTGGCGAAAACCTATAAACACCCTGGATAACTTAAAGTTCACTGAATTTTATTTATTAAAAGATGCTGATTAATGATTACTTTTGTAAGATATTAATCCATCCGCAGCATTAACACATTCGTTTTTCCCCATGAATTTTGAAGAATTCGGCCTGAATGAAAAGCTGATCGAAGCCATTTCCTTTATGGGCTTTGAAAAAGCAACACCAATACAGGAAGCAGCAATACCAGAGATCATGAAAGGCCGTGATCTCATAGCCAGCGCCCAGACAGGCACAGGCAAGACTGCCGCATTTCTCCTGCCCATTTTACATAAATTATCAGGCAAGGAAACGCATGATATTAACACCCTCGTGATTGTTCCGACCCGTGAGCTGGCCCTTCAGATCGACCAGCAGATACATGGTTTCGCGTATTTTCATACGGTTAATTCGATTTCCATTTACGGTGGAGGTGGAAGCGCCGACTGGGAGCAGGAGAAGAAATCACTTACCGGCGGGGCTGATATTATCGTGGCTACGCCCGGAAAGCTGATCTCACACCTGAACCTCGGCTATGTGAAATTTGATACGTTGGAACACCTGGTCCTGGATGAAGCTGACCGAATGCTCGATATCGGTTTTTATGACGATATCATGAAAATCGTTTCCTATCTTCCAAAAAAGCGTCAGACCCTCATGTTCAGTGCCACCATGCCGCCAAAGATCCGGGAGATGGCAGGCAAGATCCTGACCGACCCGTTCATCATTACAAGTGAGCTTACCAAACCCCCTGAAGGGGTGTTGCAGGCTGCTTATCTCACATTTGAAACTCAAAAGACACCGTTGATCAACAGCCTCATTGCCAACAAACCAGATTGTAAAACAATTCTGATCTTTACATCGACTAAAAGCAAAGTGGGCCAGATCGTGCGGTCATTAAAAGGAAAAGGCTATTTCGTTGAAGGCATCTCCTCTGACTTTGAGCAGCACGAACGCGAAGAAGTTTTGCTAAGGTTCAGGTCGAGGCAGACCCGGGTATTGGTCGCTACTGATGTGATGAGCAGGGGTATAGATGTTAAGGATATCGACCTGGTCATTAATTATGATGTTCCCCGCGATGCCGAGGATTATGTCCACCGTGTTGGAAGGACGGCACGGGCCGAGGCGACCGGCATAGCCCTTACACTGGTCAACCAGGATGATATGGATAAATTTCACCGGATCGAAAAGCTGATCGGCTCGATCGTATATAAAATTCTTGTCCCGCCGGAACTTGGGGAAGGGCCTAAATGGGAGCTTGGAATGTCTAACCGTCATACCGGATTCAGGGGAAAAAGAAATTTTAGAAAATAAGCCGGGATCTTTCTTACCGTCCTACCTTCTTATCGTCTTACCGTCCTACCGTTTTATTTTTTGTTATCAATATGTTAAATAGATTGACATAAGAATCGATCTGAGCGATCTTTGCAAAGAATATTGTTTACAGATCACGTTTAAAAATCAAACAAAATGAAAAAATTTCTACTTTTCGGAGCCTTTGCTCTTCTCTTTTCAGGATTTGCTTTGGGTGGCTCAATTACCATAATAAATTCAGGATTTACATTTTCTCCGGACAACGTAATCATCAATGTTGGCGACACGGTTAACTTTCAGCTTGCAGGCATCCACAATGCGGTAGAGGTAAGTGAAACAACATGGAATGCTGACGAAAATACGCCGCTTCCTGGTTTTTCGCTTCCTTTTGGTGGAGGTCAGGTCACAGAATTGACAGCCGGAGTGCATTTTTATGTTTGCACACCTCATGCTTCAGGTGGAATGAAGGGAAAAATCACTGTCAACGGACCGTCAGGAATTGGTGATAATGAAGCTGGTATCGGAAAGATTAATATTTTTCCTAACCCGACAAGAGGGAAGTTTACTTTGCAAATCAACGGATCAGGCAGTGATCAGCAAACGAGACTGGAAATATTCAATATTCTTGGAGAGAAAATAGCTGATGTACCGGGCTTTGTGTCTCAAGCATCAAATGAAATAGACCTTTCATCTGTTCCGGACGGAATCTATTTTATAAGAATTAATGACAGGAAGAAGATTTATACCGAAGAGCTTATAAAACAGTAACGTAGCCAAAGCTGGAAACGGCAAAAAAGTAACTATTTTTGCCTGACTATGTTCAACACCAGGCGCGATATATTATTTACGGTCCTGGGCGGCTTTTTCGTGACGAATGCCGTTGTAGGTGAACTCATTGGAGGGAAGCTTATTCAGATAGGCCCGTTTACCATGAGCATCGGGATCATCCCCTGGCCGATAGTGTTCCTGGCTACCGATATCATCAATGAATATTATGGGAAGAAAGGCGTGAGAAGGCTCTCGATGATGACTGCCGGGCTGATCACATATACCTTTGTCATTCTCCTGGCCGGGATGAGTGTGCATGCATCCCGCATTTCACCGGTAAAAGACGAGCAGTTTCACGCCGTTTTCGGCCAATCGATGTGGATCATCGTGGGAAGTATCACAGCTTTTTTAACCTCACAGTTGGTTGATGTGCTGATATTCTGGCTAATCCGGAGCCGGACAGGCAAAAAGATGATCTGGCTGAGAGCAACCGGCTCGACGGCCATATCGCAGTTAATCGATACGTTTATTGTCACCGGCATTGCCTTCTGGCTTCCCGGAAAACTCACTTTCGGGGATTTTATCAATACAGCCTTTACCGGTTATACAGCAAAGCTGATCATTGCCATAGCATTGACCCCCCTGATTTACCTGGGCCACGCCATTATACATTCTTACCTGGGAAAGGAGCAGAGCGACCAGATTGTTGAGGAGACGGCGAGAACGCAGTGAACGTCATCAGTTTAACAGTTTAACAATTTATAATCCAGGATGCTCCTCCTCCAATCATGCATCTTGTCTCTATTTTCCAGTTTCAAATTTCAAATTTAATTTAATTCACTATCTGTCAATATTATAAATATCAAAACCTCATGAAAATCCTTACTCTAATTTCGCTCATCCTGACACTAAGCATTTCGTGCTACAGCCAACACGGTAAATCAGGTCAGGCTGTCAATGCCCTGGATTCCATTGTTTTGGGGCCAGGCTATGCCAATGATATCTATTATAGCTTTGAAAACGGGGTGGTAGCTTCCGTGCCACGTACTAATTGGGACATTGGTTTCCACACTACTGTCTGGACCGCTGCCATCATCACAAACGGGGCTGCCGGCGTGAACCTGTATACTTATCCTAAAGCCGATACCACAGGATGGAATACTGTCGACACGGCCGGGATCTCAAGCCGGACAGTTCTTTATGATTCTGAAGATGATTGGGAAGATGGGGCCTTCAACCGCGGTGCCGCCGGTCACCCCGATTATGGCTGGGGCAAATATAATCCCATAAACCATGATGTGGTGGGTGACTCTGTTTATATTCTGAAAACCCTTGATGGAACCTATAAAAAGATATGGATCCTGCGCAAGAATTCATCCAACAATACCTATTTCATCCGGCAAGCAAACCTGGATGGAAGCAATGATAATGTTACTGAATTAAACATCAATCCATATCGTAATGTAAACTTCATTTATTATGCATTTTCTTCTGCTGCGATCGTGGAAAGGGAGCCAGATACAGCTTCCTGGGACATTCTCTTTACGAAATACATGGCTATCCAGCCAGACGGAACACCTTATCCGGTCGTGGGAGTTTTGAACAACTTCAGGGTCTATGCTAATAAATTCTATCCTGTTGTGCAGGATTTCAATGACTGGACAAGCACGCCGCCTGATTCTACCAAGTCATCCATAGGATGGGAATGGAAAAGCTTTGACATGAACTCATTTACCTGGACCGTGGCCGATTCTACCGCTTTCTTCGTGCACTCCCGGAATAAAGATATTTATAAGCTTGTTTTTACAAAATTTGATGGAAGCAGTACAGGTAAAATCATCTTTGATAAAAAAGCTGTGTCCCCATCCGGGATTCCTACAATAAATTCTGGAATATTTGAAGTATCTGTATATCCGAATCCGGTGAAGGATCAACTTACTATTGATTTCGGCCAGGAAATTAAAGGTGTTGTAACTCTCGCAATTTTTGACATCAATGGTAGGCAAGTATATTCTTCACAACTGGAAGTCCGCGATTATAAGTTAACATTTCGCATACCGGAATCTTCCGTCTGTAGCGGTTTGCACCTGTTGAAAGTTGTGACAGGCAGCGGGATTTCCACATCGAAATTCCTGGTCACCAAAAATTAATGGCATTTTTTCGATTCATAGCGTTGTTTTCTTTGACCCTGCTGCTGGCCAGCCTTAATGGTTTTGGCCAGCAAGCTGTGGTCAGGGTTCAGGATGGAAAGACCGGCCAACCGGTTCCTTTTGCGCATGTCTGCTTTCAGCCGATTGACGGAGGGCAGCAAGCCCACGCTATCACACAGGAAGATGGCACAGCGCAGAACCTGATTGTTTTCAGATCCGTTGTTGCCATTTCTTATATAGGATACGAAACACTTTATGATACGATAAGCCCTGGAGAGAATGTCACCCTGTCGCTGAAACCTAAAATCCAGGAGATGAACGAGGTGGTGGTCACGGCCCAGTATTCGCCACAACGCGTCGATAAGTCGATTTACAAGGTTAAAGTGATCAACAATCTTCAGATCGAACAGAAAGCGGCCAATAACCTGACCGACCTGCTCAACAGCGAATTGAACATCAGGATCTCACAGGACGGCGCCCTCGGGACAAGCATGAGCCTGCAGGGGTTGTCAGGCGAACATGTGAAATTCCTGGTCGATGGAGTACCTGTGATTGGGCGGATGAACGGCAACATCGACATCAGCCAGTTAAACCTTTATAATGTTGACCATATTGAAGTGATCGAGGGGCCGATGTCGGTCGTTTATGGCTCCAATGCCCTGGCAGGGGTGATCAACATCATCACCAAGGAAAATAAAAACACCCGTTTGAGCGCTTATGCCAAAGGCTATACGGAATCGGTCGGGATATATAACTTCGACCTGGGCGGTTCTTACAAGATCAAAAACCACGTCTTTTCATTCAGCGGAGGAAGAAACTTTTTCGACGGGTATTCCGATGACGATTCGATACGGTCAGTGAGATGGAAACCGAAGCGGCAATATTTTTTCGATGGATATTATCTTTTTTCAAGGCCGAAATTAAAATTCAAGATCTCTTCATCCTGGTTCGATGAAAAGCTTCTCAGCCGGGGCAACCTGATGGCTCCTTATTATGAAACCGCTTTTGACAGCTATTTCCTTACTTCCCGCTCCACCAGCAAGATCGAATTGAATCAAAAGATCAGGGACTACCGGTATATCAGCCTCATGGGCTCCTATGCCTGGTATGCCAGAAAAAAAGAAACTGTTTTTATAGATCTTACAACATTGGAAGAGCATGCTACAATAAACCCGGAAGATTTTGACACAACACGGTTTCATAATGCCCTTTTCCGTGGAACTTTCAGCAAGAGCAATCCCGCAAGCCGTTTCAATTACCAACTTGGATTCGATCTGAACCTCGAAGCCGGAACAGGTAAAAGGATCACGGATTACAAGCAGCAGATCGGCGATTATGCCGCTTTCCTGAGTGTTCAGTATGAGCCATTAAAATGGGTGACAATTCAGCCGGCGTGAAACAAGCCAGTCATTTGTCGGAACTGAACTAAACTTCTTTTATAATGACATCAACGACATCATAACTCTTGCCCAGGCCGGCGGTAATCTTTATACTTATATTAATGTCGATAAGTACATCACCCAGGGTGCCCAGCTTGTGCTGAATTACCGGCTTTATCCCAGGCTCAATATCAGGAGCGGTGGAGTCCATACCGGGGGAAGCGGGGATTATCCAGTAGGCTGGGGCAGGACCTTTTTTATCCAGGCAGCTGTAAATTTCAATAAGTTCTGAGCCATGAGGATTTTCAACCTGATAACATTTTTCATATCCATTTTCTTTTTAACATCCTGTTTTAAAGAAGATGAGAAAATAACACCTCATGATCCGGGTGATGTTAAAACTAAGGCTATTGAACTGACGAAGGATTACCGTTACCAGGTTTTTTTTGACCTGGGTTCAGGAGAAGTCGTTTCAACAAATTTGAAGAATCAATGGGATTTGGGATTTGAATGCAGCCCGGATGGCTGGCATATTATCCTGAACACTTCCAATTTCATGGTAGCTGCCGCAACTGGTGTGATGGATTTCAACCTTCCGGTCGATACGGTCGGGGTGCAATGGAAATATGATGTTTCCAGCGGAAATCGTGATTCTACTGCTATTGGCAAATGGATTGATTTCTCCCCCCCGGATTCTTCAAAATCTTATTCGAATGAGGTTTATGTGATCGACCGGGGTTATGACGAATTGGGAAACCTGCGCGGGCTCAGGAAAATCGTGTTTCTCGGACTTAAAAATGATACTTATTCTTTCCGTTATGCCAACCTCGATGGAACTGCCGAAAACACTTTTTCAATCACTAAGGACCCATCAATAAACTATATTTTCTTTTCTTTTGATGAAGGAGGAAAACAGCTTAGCCTTGAACCTCCTAAGTATGGATGGGACCTGCTTTTCACACAATATACCACCCTTCTCTTCACCGATGAAGGAGATCCTTATCCATACCTGGTAACGGGCGTACTATCCAATCCTACAAACATACAAGTGGCGCAGGATACCCTCTATGACTTTTCTTCTCTCAGCCTGGATATTGTGGGAAATCTGAATTATTCATCTGTCCAGGATGAAATCGGGTATGACTGGAAAGATGTTGTCGGTGATGTTTCTTCAGGGAATGTTTCCTATGTGATCGTTGAAGGTCTGAATTACGTAATCCGCGACAAGGAAGGGTTCTATTACAAACTCCGCTTCATCAGTTTTTATAACAATGGCGGGGAAAAGGGGTACCCGACGTTTGAGTATCAGCGGTTATAAAATTCCAAGCACCAAGCACCAAATTCCAAACAAATCGCGTTTGCCTCTTGAAATAGGAACGCTGGATCCATCTGTCATTTCAATATAACCGCCTTCGTGCCGGCAGGCTCGCCGCTTTCATCCATTAAATCGGTGTAGTTGACTTTCATGCTTTTGCCGTAAAGTTCGTTTACCAGTTTCAGTCTTGACTCGGTAATATTAGTGCCCATGCTTAATAGAGATTTCAGTGTGCCTGCTGTTTTCCAGCGTTTTACGGATGAGGGAGGCAAACTTGGTCATGTAGTTATTGGAAGATATTTTATCATTCTGAAAGACATAATACTGGATGAAGTTTAAGGTATTGAAGATAAAATGGGGGTTCATCTGTTGCCGGAGGTTGGTCTGGTTCAGTTCCGAAATAGTATGGTTCATGGCCTCCATACGTTGCAGTGAGCCGGTACACATCTAAAATTCTTCGTTGTTCCTGATTAAAATCAGCAAAAGAAAGAAATTGCTGCAAGGCATCGAACATGTCTTTGAATTCCTCGAAGATGTTATAAGCCAGGGCCTTGCCGAACCATCCATCTGCAATGATTTTTTTATCATTGAGCGAAGGCATTTTCATTGTCAGGGATCCTGCCATAAGCCCGTGCCATGTAAAGATAAGTCATGGCATCAGGCTGAATTTTCAATTTTTCGGACAGATCAACCGCTTCCTGGGCGTAACTAATAGCCTGGCGGGCGTCTTTGTATATATATAATTTACCAAGTTTTGCAAGCAGTAATACCCTGGCGGTATCCTGACGCGTAGTTTGCTGTAGCGCCGACTCCAGGCTGTCGATCAGGGTTTGATTATCCTTTGGTTGTGAAAAGGCAGGCCAGCCAAATATAATAATTTGCAGGCTGAAAAGCAGGCAGAATAGATTAGTTTGTGTTGCGTTCATTAATCTGCCCGGAAGTGAATTGTTAAATATAAAATTAATTGGTTAAGCAATTGCAAATATAAGATTGAATAATATTTGTAGGTTGGATAAGTTTTCAGGATTCTTAATCTGACTGATGGTTGGTCTGAATGAGGCAACGGAAAGGAAAGATGGGGCGGTTGGACGATTTAACGATGTAGCGATCTAACAATATTAGGATATAATATTGTCCCAAAGGGACTTATGAGAATAGCCCCGGACACTCGTCCGGGTTTGATATGATGGCCGTGAATTACAAGTCCTGTAGGGACGGCTGAAATATGGAGATGTCATCTCGCTTCAAAATTATTCTATCATTCGTCCCGTTGGGACTTTATAAATGAACCACCTTCTGTTACCCCGGGTTGCACCCGGGGCTATTTTCATGTCTCCCTGACGGGAGGCAAATACATTGGACGATTGGATGATTTGATGATTTATCGATTTGTCGATTTTTAATTTTTAATTTGCCTACCTCACCAGCATCACCGTTCCCGCCTCCACCTGTTCAATCTCTGTTCCCGCTGTATTATTCACCCTGAAAGCAATTTTGTAAACATAAACCCCACCCGGGCAAGACTTTCCGTCTTTCTTTCCTTCCCAGCCCCGGGAGATGTCATCTGACTCAAATAGCATGGTGCCCCAGCGGTCGTAAATCTGCATGTTGAATGAGGTGATGTAATCGCCATTTGCAATGGCCTGGAAGGTATCGTTCAGCCCATCGCCATCGGGGGTGAAGGCGTTGGGGAGATAGAGATATTTCGAAGGGATTTCTTCGGTTTTGATCATGATATAGATTGAATCTTCACCCAGGCAGCCTGCCGGGGATTCGAGTTCTACTTTGTATGATCCTTCGGTATTGATGATGATGGTTTCGGTTGTGTCGCCAGTGTTCCAAAGGTAAGAAGAAAGACCTGTGCCAGCTTCCAGTAGATAGCCGGCTTGCACCGTTAAGGTATCCGTGCCATGAAAGGCTGCAACGGGGTTTTCACTCACGACCAAGTGTATGGTCTTTTGATCGGTGCAGCCGACTTGATCAGTTGCCTGCAGGATATAATCGCCGGCCTGTGATTGATTAACATTGAAGAAGAAAGGATCGGAGGTAGTGATCGTTCCGTCGGGATAAGTCCACTGGAAAGTGAAGGGCGGTTGGTTGCCCGAAGCAATGCTCATGAAGCTAACCGCTTGGCCTTCACAGACCGTTTTCGATGCTGATAATATGACGGATGGAGGATCATAGATAGTCACTTCCCCTGTATGAAACTCGGCCGGGATAGGTGAGCCACCGGAATTGTTGAAATAGCTTTCCGTGGCGCCGGTGTACCAGGCCAGGTCGCCCTGCCCGGGATTCTTTGTCGTGAATACAAGTTCTGCAACGGTTTCCGGTTGGGCGAAAGTCACCGGAGAAGGTGAATTCCAGGCCAGGTTAATCACCCCTGCAGCCTGGTCAACCCAGCCGGTAAGGCTGTCGATCAGTTGGGGATGAACATTGGTAAAGCCCTCGCATTGCAGGTTATCCACATTGTAGCTTAATTTCAGATGGAAAATTGCGACTGCATTGAAATTTTCCACCACAACCGGAACCATGGCGGTGTTGCCCAGGCAATGATCTCCCGGGCCCGTTATAGCCTGCAGGTAAGTAAGAATTATATTCCGGATTTCAACGGTGAAGACTGTGTCGCAGTCGTTTTCGTCTTTAACGATACATGAATAAATCCCTGCAGGTAATCCCGTGAACAGGCTATCGTTAATTTGCCAGGTAGCGCCATTGTCGATAGAGTAAAAGATTTGCGGCGTGGTTCCGGTAGCGGTGATTTCTATAGAACCGTTCTGTAGCCCGTCTGTTTCATCAGTGACGATGACTTGCTGTACCTGCGGACCGGGAATATCTTCTAAAATAACAGGGTTCTCAACATAAAATCCTTCACAGCCATTTTCATCCCTTACCCGAACGATATAAGACCCTGCCGGAAGATTGGCAAATATGCTGTCTGCCGAGAAAGTGTTGCCATCGTCGATCGAATACTCCAGGATTGCACCTGCCGGCGAAGAAACCGAGACGTCGATCTGTCCATCCCACCGGCCGCAGTGCGGAGCGGTAGTCTGGACCTGCGTAACCTGAAGGTCCCCGGCATCATTAATTGTATAAGCAGAAGAAGCCGATTCGCAACCGTTGCCATCAGTAATGGTAAGGACGTATTGCCCGGCTGGCAGGTTATAGATATCGATATCAGTTCCAAAATCATTGCCTGACAGGTCTTTCCATTGATAGGCTAAGGGCGGAGAGCCCAGGGCATAGAGCCCGGTGATCGAACCGGTGGCTCCTCCGCAGGAAGTAGCCGTCACAACAAGAGAAGTTTCATCAATCAGGATAGGTGGATAAAAGCCGACATGGATCGTATCGCTGCCTGTGCATCCGGTCTCAAAGAATGAAGCCCTGACCCAGAAGGTGCCGCTATCCGTAACAGTAATTTCAGGACTGCCGAACTGGCTGGTACTCCAGGAATATAGGTCGGCAGTGCAATTTGCGTTCAGCGTAACAGATGTCCCTTGGCAGATTAAAGTATCGGAGCCCAGATCAGGGTGAGGAGTGGGATAAATCTCAATCTCCCTGGAAGTATGCTCGAATCTCCCGGTAGGATACCAGATATCGACTCCCACCTCATGGATACCGGCGTTTTGAAAAGTATAGGTAGGCGAGAGTTCATTTGAATAATTTCCCGGGGCGAACTCATCGAAAAACCATTCGACACTGTCTGGAGTTGGAAGAAAATGAGGAAGAAAATGAACGGCAGAGCCCTGGCAGTAATCATCGGCCTCCCATTCGAAACGGTACAGGAAGTCGAGGAGAAAGTTTGGCAAATCCCAGGAATGATGTCTTCCTCCCAGATAAACACTTAAAGTGTCAAAATCACAAGCTGCGCCCGATTCCCAGGGTTTGTTGATCACACTGAGATATCTGTCCCATGGATCGCCGCATGTATCAGTCAGGCAGGAAGCATATATCCTTCCATCATTTGAAAGCTGAAGGCTCCACCCGGTATTTTCCCTGACCATGATGCCTGAATTATGAAAAGCGGCTGAATCCCCTGCAAACTGCATGTCAAACTGGTATAAAGAACCTCCGGACCAGGGGTCCCAATCGTTAATATAGGAAATATAGAGATATTTCGAATCAGGTGAGAATTCGCAATCTAAAAGCTCTGCATATGATGAACCTCCATTGTGATGGGCAATATAATAAGAAAAATCGATCTTACCGGTTTCCGAATCGAATGAACAAACCTCAAAATCATCTAAAGGACCTAAAATATGGTTCCAATAACAGGAAACCAGATGTTTTTTATCAGGAGAAACTTTAACCGGTCCACCCCCTTCATTAAATTCCCTGTAAATCCCCGGGGAACTATAAACCGGCACCGGGTTTACCCCGGCTGCATCCACCCCGAAACAAGCATACCGGTCATCAGTGAAGAGGCGGGTAATGACCCAATAACCGTCTCCTTCTTCATTTTTCAGTACAAACAGTTGTTCAGCGGCCTTGTTAGCTGCAGTCAGTTTAACATTTTTTATCGAAGTAACCCCGCCTAATCCATCGTCAAGATCCATATCCACCAGGGAATAGAACAAGCCATCAGGAAAGTCATGGGCTGATACGGTAAAGATATAATATTGCGTCTCTGAATTAGGTTTAGGAAATGCAATGACCGCTTGAGCAGGGCCTCCATCACTTTGCGGAAGTAAACTATCGCCATTTAGCATGACCTTATTATCACGATTCCATACTGTTAGCCCATCGCAATAAAATAAAATATTTCCGAGCGTATCGCTCATTATCGCACCATCGTGAAGTCCATGTGCTTTCGTTGGATTTACAAAAATAGGGACAGGATCGCCTGTAGTGAAGTTCATGCCTGCCCAATCCGAAAATATCCAGTTATCGGCTTCACGCTGGGCAAAGAGAGAGGGAGATGAAAGGAAGGAAAGAAGGATCAGGGATAATATGTTTTTATAAAGTTTCATAATGCCCCATCAAGATAATTTGGTTTGAAATCGTGGCATAAAAGTAGGATATATTGAGGAGAAAAGCAAGGGATTGGGCAATCATTAATAGCCGGCAGTTTCCCGCTTTCGCGGGAATCTATTTGCAAACCGTCATTCCCACGACAGTGGGAATCTCTCTGCCCGCCTTACCATTCTACTGTTTTCAATCCCGGTCACGTCATCCCGACGAGCGACAAAGGAGCTAGGAGGGATCTGATGAATTTGCTGATTTGCTGATTGGCCGATTTGTCGATTTGTAGATTTGTCGATTTGTAGATTTGTCGATTTAAATTAATCCTAAATTTACACGGATTTAAAAACCAGATTATGAAAAGATATTTATTAATACTCGTGCCAGTTATCCTGCTTTCATGCAATGCACCGCAAAAACCGACGGAAACGGCTAAAGTTGCAACTGAAGCTCCTGTTGCTCAGGTTCTTGCTATTGACAAGGGCAATGTGGCATTTGATGATTATTTCCTCGGCAAAACCATGCGCCTCGATTATTTCCACACCGGGACCGCGAAAGAAGAACTTTTTTCGCCTGACCGTATCGTATCCGACGGCCCATGGCCGGGGAGTGAGAACATCCTGGTTGATCCGCTCGAACTGGGCCTGTACTTGTTCGAAATTGCGGACAAGAAATCAAACATGCTGCTGTATTCCCGTGGTTTTGCCAGCGTCTTCGGCGAATGGCAAACCACTCCCGAAGCTGAATTGGGATATGGAACGTTCCATGAATCGATCCGCTTTCCCTGGCCGAAAAACCCGGTGAATGTCATCATGAAAAAAAGAGATACCGCAAATGTATTTCAGATCATCTGGACAACTTCCATCGATCCTGCATCCCGTAAAGTCAACCCGGCTGATCTTGCCCATACCGAAAAGGTCAGCGTCATCTATGATAATGGCCTGGCTGCGGAAAAGCTGGATATCGTAATCCTCGGAGATGGCTATACCGCTTCGGAAATGGGAAAATTTGAAAAGGATGCGAAAAGGATGGCTGATGTTCTGATGGATCACGAACCGTTTCTAACAAGAAAAAAAGATATAAATATTCGTGCTGTCGAGACACCATCTGAGGTATCAGGAGTTTCCAGGCCGCATCCGGGCGTCTTTAAGCGTACTGCCCTTTCAGCCCACTACGGCAGTTTCGACTCTGAGCGTTACGTGCTTTCATATGATAACCGCACCATCCGTGATGTCGCCTCAGCTGTGCCTTATGATTTCATGGTCATCCTGATCAATGAGAGGACCTATGGAGGAGGAGGAATCTATAACCTTTATACGACAGTTTCGGCCGACAATAAATTCGGGGAATATATAATGGTCCACGAGTTTGGCCATCACCTGGGCGCTTTGGCTGATGAGTATTATACTTCTTCCATAGCATATGAAATGCCTGAAATTAAGGTGGAACCATGGGAAGTCAACATTACCGCCCTTTTCGATAAAAATAGCCTGAAATGGAAAGACCTGGTGGAAGCAGGTACGCCCATCCCCACACCCTGGAATAAGGAACCTTTCGACCAGTTTGGCTACCGGATACAGCAGGAACGCGACAGCCTGAGGGCCGCCAAAGTGCCGGAGGAGATCATGGAAGCGCTCTTCATGCGGCAAATGAAACAGGAAGATGAGTATTTTGCAGCCGAGCAATACAGGGACAAGGTCGGCGCTTTTGAAGGAGCGGGTTATCTGGCCAAAGGCCTGTACCGTTCACAGATCGATTGCATTATGTACACCCGCCACATGCAGTTCTGCAAAGTTTGCCGGCGTGGTTTGGAAGATGTGATTGATATGTATTCGAAGTAACGAAATATGAATCTTGCTGCAACATTTTTCTTTTACTTGTTCGTGCTCCTGATTGGTATCATGCCTTTCAGGTTGCTTTATGTACTTTCGGATTTCGTTTCATTTTTGTTGAGAAAAGTTTTCAAATACAGAAAAAATGTCGTCATTAATAATCTTAGAAGTTCATTCCCTGAAATTAGTGAAGAGGAGACCCGGTTAATTGTCAAACGGACTTATCTGAATCTTTCTGATGTTTTTATGGAAGGCATCAGGGCTTTTACCATGACCCGGAAACAGATCAGGGAGCGACATCATATTTTGAACCCGGAAATCCTGGAACCTTATTTTGAAGCAGGGCAGGGGATCATTGTAGTGACCGGGCATTATGGAAACTGGGAATGGGGTGCATTATCACCTGCTTTACAAACCCGCTTTCATAACATTGCGTTCTACAAGCCACTGAAAAACAAGTGGATGGATAAGATGGTCAACAGGAACCGGTCGCGGTGGGGAACAACACTGGCTCCTATCCGGCAAACAACTAAAACCTTTGAAACTTATCGCGGTCAGACTATTTTGTACCTGATGGCAGCCGATCAAAGTCCTTCCAACCGTGAAATGGCTTACTGGGTGAGTTTCCTGGGACGCGACACCGCCTTTCTGCATGGGCCTGAAAAACATGCCCGGAACAATAATTACCCTGTAATATTTGTTGCAATCCGCCGGGTGAAAAGAGGATTTTATGAGCTCGAGCTGACATCCCTGGTTAAAGACCCTTCCAAACTGCCTGACGGGGAAATTACACGGCTTTTTGCGGAAAAACTGGAGGCATTGATCCGTGAAGATCCGGCCAACTGGCTCTGGTCGCATAGACGCTGGAAACTAACCCGCTGAGTACATCAGTTCAATTAGTTCCACGTATTGCTCTGCAATCACCTTTCTTCGCAGTTTGAGCGTGCTGGTCATAGCGCTGTTTTCAACACTGAACGGCTCGGCGAGCAAGGTGAATTTTACTACCCTTTCATATGGAGTTACATCTGCCTGGATCTGGTCAAGCTTCACCTGGAAGAGCTTTAATATTGCCGGATGAGATGTAAGTATTTTACGGTCAGTCGTGTCGACGCCAAGTTTTTCAGCCACACTTTTAAGGTGTTCGAAAGATGGAACGATCAGGGCAGAAACGTATTTCCGGTTGTCGCCAACCACGATGACCTGCTCGATTAGTTTTTCCTGTCCGAGCAGCAATTCCAGTTTCTGCGGCGATACATATTTCCCGACCGATGTTTTGAAGAGGTCTTTAATCCGGTCGCTCATCACCAGGTTACCGTCACTGGTGAAGTGTCCCTCGTCACCTGTCATATACCAACCATCTTTAAGTGCTTTAGCCGTTTCTTCCGGCTTTTTATAATATCCCCTGAAAACTGTCGGCCCTTTGACCATGATCTCACCTTCTTCGCTGAACTTGACAGCTAAACCCGGCATCACGGTACCGCAGGATTCAAATTCGTACCATTCGTTTTTAAAACATGAAACAGTAGCCGTTGTTTCGGTGGCCCCGTAGCCATAGGTTACAAAAAGCCCGGTGGCATGGAAAAACCGGAGGAGGTCCTCACGGATGGCAGCGCCGGCACAGGGCATCTGGCGGATGTTCTTTCCGAACACGTTACGCAACTTTTTCAGTACCAGCTTTTCAGCAACATTTCGTTTGAATTTTAATCCTGATGGCAGATCCATCGACTTGCTCCTGTACTCATTGCACTGGTGACCAACAGCGATGGCCCAGTCGAAAATGTTCTTTTTAACCTTCGGCCATTTTGCTGTTTCGACCTGTATCCCTTCATAGGTTTTTTCGAAAAATCTTGGCACAGTACACATCACGGTGGGATTTGCGATTAGCATGACGCTGATGACTTCCCTGGGATTTTCAAGGAAAACATTCACTGCTCCGCAGTACATCAGGTAAAATGTCCAGGTACGCTCAAATATATGACTAAGAGGCAGGAAGCACATGGAAACATCCTGGTCGGTAATGTCCAGCCGGTTATCGTGAATGGCAAAACATTCCATGAAATTATCATGTCCCAGCATGACCCCTTTCGGCTCGCCGGTGGTCCCGGAAGTGTAGAGGATGGTGGCCAGGTCGAAAGGCTGGGCCTGGTCGTAGAGCTGCTCAAGTTCCTCACTAAAAAGCGGGTCATCGCCAAGTTTAAGGAAGTTTTCCCAGGTGATGCATCTTTCGTCGGTTGTTTCAGTTCCATCCTGGAAAATGACGATTCTCTTCAGGCTTCCTGAATGGTCCAGCAGCCAGATCGCTTTTTCGAACTGTTCTTTGTTCCCGACGAACATCAGCTTCATTTCCGTTTCATCGACGATATATTTAACTTGTGATCTTGAAGCGGTTCCAAAGAATGGCACCACTACACCCCTGATGCCTAAAATGCCGATATCTGTTATAGTCCATTCCAGCCGGTTATCGCTGAAAATACCAATGAGGGACTCATGCCCGAAACCCAGCGAGATGAGTGCACGGGAAACCCGGTCGGCATCGCGGGTAAACTCATTCCAGGTATAACTTTTAAAGGATCCGCCAATGCTCTCCCGATACCTGAAAACTTCGCGTGAGCCATAGCGGGCAGCACGATCGCGGATCATATGGGCAATATGCTCTTTCATCAAAATTCAGATTATGTAAAATATTAAACGACAGCAGCAAAGGTGATGCTTTTATGGATATAATCCAAATTTTAGATATGAACTGCAGAAATTTATTTTTTATGATCACCTGGAAATCTAAAATAGATGCCAAAATAATTTATTATCTTTGACATAAAATGTCAACAATCATTATGTCAACTGTTGGACTGAGGTTAAGGGAGTTAAGGGAGAAAGCCGGGATATCCTTGCGGAAAGCGGCAATTCTATCCGGCATTGACTTAGCGGTACTGAGCAAAATTGAGCGGGGTAAAAGGCAGTTTAATAAAACTCAGATCATCAAACTGGCTGAGTTGTATGAGGTTAACCTGGATGACCTGCTGAAGCAATATTTAGGAGAAAAAGTCCTTTATAATTTAAAAGACGAACAACTGGCTACCGAGGCCCTGAAGATGGCCGAAAAATCAATCCAATATGGGAAATTATCTAATCTGGATATTAATGAAATTATACTGAAATCCAGGTCAGTTTTAAAAGGAGATAACAGGATTGAGAATGCATGGATTTTCGGTTCCTATGCCCGCCGGGATCAAAAACCGGGCAGTGACCTGGATATCATGATCAAAATTAAGAGTGGTGCAACTTTCAGCCTGTATGACATGGCGGAAATTCAATACCAGCTTGAGAACCTTTTCGGTTTAAAGGTTGATGTTGTGGAAAAAGATGCCCTGAGCCCTTTAACTTTTGAGTCAATATTGACTGAAATGATTGTGATTTATGGATGACAGGAACCTTCAGCGGCTTTTACATATTCATGAGGCCATTTTTTCCATCCATAAGTTTTGCCAGGATAAAACATTGGAAAATTTCAGGGAGGATGACTTGCTTTTCAGCGCTGTTTTACAGAAGTTTCTGATCATTGGAGAATCGGTGGCAAAGATTGACCAGGATTTATTGGACAAGTACACCTATCCATGGTATAAGCCACGCGCTTTCAGAAATTTCATCGCTCATGAATATTTTCACATCAGGCCGGAACGGATCTGGGATACTATCCACAACAACCTGAACGGATTGGATGAGATGATCCGTATAATCTTAAAAGACGAATACAATTATGAAGATTAGATTACAAGTTCCCATGTTATTATTTCTCCTGATTGTTCCATTATATCCGGGCTGCAGAACCGATAACCCTGAAATCAGGCAAGCAGTTACAAACCAGCTTCAACGCTATCCTGAATCAAGCTTGCAGGATATTTACAAGAGTTTTTTCCAGGATGAATTTGGCCCGGGGCATTTGCTGGAAGATACAGCCGGGGCGCGGAATTACCTTGAATATGAACTATCGGAAATGGCATCTTCCGGAAATCATGTTGCGGAGCCCTGCGGTGTAGGAAAGAACTTCTACCGTGTGCCGCTGGACCTGGTAAAAGACGGCATCATCAGTGACAACAGCTTGTTCAGCGCATTCATGGAAAGCGCTTCATCTTTCAGACTGCCGGATATTGAATTATGGAAAAAGAAGTGGGTAGAAATCGTGATTGTCATTGAAAGGATGAACCTGAACCTGCCGAACTTCGACGAGGATAAAAAATCCCTGGCAGACATGCACAGGCAAGGGGAAACTGCAGTGCATCACAGCCAGCAGTATGAGGAGCTTTATAAGCCGCACTACCGGATCCTGGGCAAGGAGGAGTGGGAGAGACTCCAGGAAAGAAATGCAATACCCAATAACCAATAACAATTTTGAATTCATTAGTCTTTGACATCCGCCATTACACCATCCACGACGGCCCGGGGATCCGGACGACAGTCTTCTTTAAGGGCTGCCCGCTTCGCTGTCGGTGGTGCCATAACCCGGAGAGCCAGGAGAGTGGAGTAGGGCAGGTTTTAGTGCAAAGGGTCCTGGATGGGAAGCTGTTTGAAAGCAAGTTGGCAGTTGGTAGTTGGCAGTCGGCAGGGGAGGTTATGAAAGAGATTGCGAAAGATGCTGTGTTTTATGACGAATCGGGCGGCGGGGTGACGTTTTCCGGCGGCGAACCGCTGTTGCAGTCAGAAGCTTTGAAGGAACTGCTGGGGCTTTGCCGGGAACAAGGCTATCATACGGCCATCGATACCTCGGGGCATGCAGAGCCGGTTGCTATGGAAAGGGTCATGGAACTGGCCAGCCTCTGGTTATTTGATCTGAAGCTGATGGATGACTCCAGGCACATGGAATATACCGGTGTTTCAAATGAACTTGCTTTGAAGAACCTCGAAACGCTTGCACTGGCCGGGAAAGAGATTATCATCCGTTTTCCGCTCATACCCGGGATTACTGACGGAAAAGATAACCTGGAAGCTTTAGCAATGATTATGTTAAAGCTTGGACTGAAACGGATCGATATTTTACCCTATCACGCAATCGCGAGGGATAAATACCGGCGGATGGGGAAAGATTTCCTGTTGGAAAGTCTAAAAGGACCTGATGATGCCAAAGTTGATGAGATAATGACGTTTTTTAAAGATAGGGGTTATTTGGTTGGAGTTGGAGGATGAAAGTTTTTAATGTTGAATGTTGAATGTTGAATGTTGAATTCGGGAATTTTTTATCTGCGTAAATCTGCTTTTAAATTTGCGAAAATCTGCGAGAAACCTTTTATGAATGACAGAATCAAAAAATTAAGGGATCAGAGCCTGCAGGCGATCAATACGCTCTCTCACGAACGGGCGCTGTTGTTAACGGAATTTTATCAGTCCAATGAAGCGAAGAATGTTTCCATCCCCGTTCAAAGGGCCATGGCTTTCCGGCATATCCTGCAAAATAAAAAGATTTGCATTAACGATGGTGAACTGATCGTCGGTGAACGCGGCCCTGCGCCCAAGGCCGTGCCGACCTACCCGGAGATATGCCTGCATTCACTGGAGGACCTGGAGATACTCCATACCCGCCCTAAGGTTTCGTATAAGTCGGATGAGGAAACCCGGAGGGTATACAGAGAAATCATCATCCCATTCTGGCAGGGCCGCACTCAGCGCGACCGGATATTTGCCGCGATGGACCGGCAATGGATCGAGGCTTACCAAGCCGGCATTTTTACCGAGTTCATGGAACAACGTTCCCCGGGACATACAGTGCTTGGTGGTAAGATTTATCAAAAAGGATTCCTGGATTTCATTAAAGAGATTGATGAGCAATTGAGAATGTTGGTTAACGTTGGTGTCAGTGATGCGGAAGCTAAGAGCGAAGAACTGAGGGCAATGAAGATAACCGCGCTGGCTATGATCCGTTTTGCAGAGCGCCATTCCGAAGAACTGATCCGAATTTCAAATTTCAAATTTCAAGGTGCCGAAAACAAAGAGAAAAGGGCTGAGCTATCAGAGATGGCTGATATTTGCCGTTGGGTACCTGCACATGCTCCCAGGTCCTTTCATGAAGCGCTGCAATACTATTGGTTCGTTCATATCGGCGTGATTACCGAGCTGAATCCCTGGGATTCATTTAACCCCGGCCGGCTCGACCAGAACCTCTACCCATTTTATCAGCGCGAAATCGCTGCAGGCAGCCTTACCCATGAAAAAGCCAAAGAAATCCTGCAATCATTCTGGATAAAATTCAACAACCAACCGGCCCCTCCGAAGATAGGAGTTACGGCCAAGGAAAGCAGCACATACACTGACTTCGCCCTGATCAATGTCGGCGGTGTCAAGCCCGACGGAAGCAATGCAGTCAACAAACTAAGCTACCTTATCCTCGACGTTGTGGAAGAGATGCGAATCCTCCAGCCAAGCTCGATGGTGCAACTCAGCAGGGAGAACCCTGACAGTTTTATCGAACGGGCAATGCACATTGTCAAAACAGGTTTCGGCCAGCCGAGTATTTTCAATATGGATGCTATCGTTCAGGAACTTGTCAGACAAGGGAAAACAATCGAAGATGCCCGTGATGGAGGAGCCAGCGGCTGCGTGGAAAGCGGAGCTTTCGGCAAAGAAGCCTACTGGCTAACTGGTTACTTCAACCTGCCTAAGGTGCTCGAGATCACCTTTCACGGTGGAATTGATCCGAGGACCGGTAAAAAAACAGGGTTGGAAACTCCGGGGTTGGAAACCATCGATAATGTCGCTGACCTTTTAAATACTTTCCAAAGCCAACTCAACTTTTTCATCGACATCAAAATAAAAGGCAACCTTATTATTGAAAAGCTTTTTGCTGAAAATATGCCGGTGCCTTTCCTCTCGGTCCTGATTGAAGACTGCATCGTCAATGGAAAAGACTACAATGCCGGCGGCGCACGGTATAATACCTCCTATATTCAGGGCGTGGGCCTGGGCAGCGTAACGGATATGCTCACGGCGCTGAAATATTGGGTTTATGACGGCAAGACGGTAAGACGGGAGGACGGTAAGACTGTAAGAATGGAAGACGGCAGGACGGTGAGACTGGAAGAGATGTTTCATGCAATGGCTGCTGACTTTGTGGGATATGAGGATTTACGGTATAAATTGATCTATGAAACCCCCAAGTATGGTAATGATGATGACTATGCCGATGAGCTGGCGGTCAAAGTGTTTGATATTTTTTTTGATGCGGTGGATGGCAGACCGAACACCAGGGGCGGAAAGCACCACATCATGATGTTGCCCACCACCAGCCACATTTATTTCGGAAGTGTGACCGGGGCCACACCGGATGGACGCAAAGCATGGCAGCCGCTTTCCGAGGGCATCTCGCCATTCCAGGGTGCCGACATCAAAGGTCCGACAGCGGTGTTGAAATCAGCATCCAAGATCGGCCACCTGCGAACAGGTGGAACTTTGCTGAACCAGAAATTCACTCCTCAGCTGCTGAACGATGAAAAAGGCATAACCAGCGTCGCAAAGCTCATCCGGGGCTATTTCCGCCTTAATGGGCATCACATCCAGTTTAATGTGGTCACAGCAGATACCTTGCGCGAAGCGCAGAAACATCCTGAAAAATACCGTGACCTGATCGTGCGGGTTGCCGGCTACAGTGATTATTTCAATGACCTGGGCACGGAACTGCAGGATGAGATTATCAGACGGACTGAACACGCACTAATTTGAACCGATCAAGCACCATACGTTCCGACCTGCTTCTTCTGCTGGCAGCCATCATCTGGGGTTTTGCCTTCGTGGCCCAGCGCATGGGTATGGAGCATATCGGCCCATTCCTGTTCAATGGAATACGGTTTGCGCTGGGAGCGGCAACGCTATTATTTGTCGTTAAAGTAAAAGGTTTGTTTGAAGATAAGACGGTAAGACTATATGACGGTAAGACGGTAAGACTATATGAAGATAAGACGGTAAGACTATATGACGGTAAGACGGTTAGACGGGTGAAATTGCCGACTGCCGACCGTCAACTGCCGACTGCCAGTGGCATTCTTCTCGGCCTGATCCTTTTCGCCGGTGCTACTTTCCAGCAGGCAGGTATTGTATATACCACTGCCGGCAATGCGGGCTTTATTACCGGCCTCTATGTTATCCTCGTACCGGCTTTTGGTATGTTTATCGGACAGAAAGCAAGGGCTAACCTTTGGGGAGGGGCTATCCTCGCCGCTTTTGGCTTGTACTTACTTTCAGTGACAGAAAGTTTCACCATATCCAAAGGCGATGTCTTGGTGCTTACCGGTGCGGTTTTCTGGGCCGTTCATGTCCTTTATACCGGCTGGCTTTCACCACGGACAGCCGTCATGCGTCTTGCGATTACGCAGTACACGGTTTGTGCAGCACTTAGCCTGATCGCCGCTTTGCTCTTTGAATCAAATACGCTGAAAGGAATTTATAGTGCTATAATCCCTCTTCTGTACGGAGGATTATTATCTGTGGGGGTGGCTTTCACCCTGCAGATCATCGGCCAGAAAAAAGCCCCGCCGGCGCATACCGCTATCATCCTAAGCCTGGAAGCAGTTTTTGCCGTCATCGGCGGTTTGTTGATATTATCCGAAACCATGACCGACCGGAAATGGATCGGATGTGCAATGATGCTGGCAGGGATGGTGCTGGCGCAAGTGAGAGTCGGCAGCCGGCAGTTGACAGTTGACAGTTGACAGTCGTCAGTCAGCACTTTGCACTCTTGCAAAGGGCCTTTTTTTATTTTGAATTTTTTGTACCTTGTCAAAAAATCCTGAAATGACATGAAGAGAAGCTACCTTCTTATTCTTTCTTTGCTCTGTTTACTGAATATCAATGCCCAGCAGGTTAACGACTGGGAAAACCCTGAGGTGGTGGGTATTAACAAATATGCCCCGCATTGCACCCTCATACCTTACCCTGATGAACGTATGGCCCTGGAAAATAACAGGATCATGTCGCCTGACTTTCAGATGCTGAACGGCTTATGGAGATTCAACTGGGTGGAGCGGCCGGATGACCGCCCAATGGATTTTTACCTGCCTGAACATAATGATTACAAATGGAAACAAATTCCGGTCCCTTCTAATTGGGAATTCCAGGGCTACGGAGTGCCCATCTACGTTAATATTCCTTATGAATGGACACGAAAGCCCAATCCGCCCGAAATTCCCCATGATTACAACCCGGTTGGCTCTTATCGCCATCGTTTTAACATTCCTGATACCTGGAGCGACAAACAGATATTTATTCACTTCGGTGCTGTGAAGTCTGCTTTTTACCTCTGGATAAACGGAAAGAAAGTCGGTTATAGCCAGGATAGCAAAACACCTGCGGAATTCGATATCACGGATTATATCAAACCAGGCAATAACCTGCTGGCCATTGAGGTTTATCGCTGGTCGGACGGGTCTTACCTGGAGTGCCAGGATTTCTGGCGCATCAGCGGCATCGAACGTGATGTTTACCTGTACGCACGACCCGCAGTTTATATCAGGGATTATTTTGCCCATACCAGGCTGACCAGTGATTACTCCGAAGGGGATTTTAAACTTGAAGTCGATGTAATTAACAGCGGGGCAAAGAAGACTAAAAATCTTACTCTCCAGGCGAAATTACTGGCTACAGACGGTAGAATTACTGTTGCCTCATTTTCCGAAGAATTTTTTCTTAATAAGCAGGAGAACAGGGAGATTATATTTGAGCAGCTGATAGCAAAGCCCAGGAAATGGTCTGCCGAGACGCCGGACCTTTATACACTTGTTCTGTCGGTTTATAATGAAGATGGGATTTGTGAAGAAGCACTCAGTTGCAAGGTTGGTTTTAGGTCATCCGAGATAAAAAACGGCCAATTACTGGTAAACGGTGTTCCCATCCTGATTAAAGGCGTGAACCGGCATGAGCATGATCCAGTGACGGCGCATGTCATATCGGAAAAATCCATGCTGGAGGATATTCGCCTGATGAAACAGTTTAACATCAACACAGTGCGGACCTGTCATTACCCAGATGATCCCGGGTGGTATGAGCTTTGCGACAAGTATGGCCTTTATGTGATCGATGAAGCCAACATTGAATCGCACGGCATGGGCTATGATCCTGACCTCACCCTCGGTAATGACCCGCGGTTCATGACAGCTCACCTGGCCAGGGTGCAATCTATGCTTGAACGCGACAAAAACCACCCCAGCGTGATCATCTGGTCGATGGGCAATGAAGCAGGCGACGGGGTGAATTTCGATACCTGCTACAACTGGATCAAGCAGCGTGACCCGTCACGGCCGGTCCATTATGAAAGGGCAGAGCTAAGATGGAACACGGGCGGATCGATCTGGGATTGGGTGGACCAGGGGATACAGCAAAAAGACGACAAAGGAAGGATATATTATGCCTATGGTGGCGATTTCGGTCCCTCTGGAACCCCGAGCGACAGCAATTTCTGCATCAACGGGCTTGTTTTGCCTGACCGGACGCCTCACCCGGCCCTGTACGAGGTAAAAAAAGTTTATCAATATATCGGGATTAATCCGGTGGATGGGTCGTTTGGGAAAATATCGGTGAAAAACAAGTATGATTTTATTTCAGCAAATAACCTGGATATTCACTGGAAACTGACAGGCGACGACCAGGTCATCGCATCCGGGATTATAGAACAGCCGGATATTGCCCCGAAGGGAGAAAAGATCTTTGAACTTGGCCTTCCTGCTGTTGAGCCTCTCCCCGGCGTGGAGTATTTCCTGAATTTCAGTGTCACGACCCGGGAATCCTCAGGGTTGGTACCCAAAGGACATGAGGTGGCCGGCGAACAAATTCCTTTGCCCTGGAAAGCCGAAATCAAACCGGTTAAGGATAAAGCTTCCCTTGAGACCATCTGGAGCAAAGACCGAAAAATGCTGACCGTTTCAGGAGTCGATTTCATTGTCATGTTTGACACCCTCACCGGGACGATGACTTCCCTCGAATTTAACAGGAAACAATTTTTAACGCTGGGTCCTGAACCAAACTTCTGGCGCGCCCCGATCGACAATGATTTCGGGAACCAGATGCAGGAAAGGTGCGCTGTCTGGAAAGAGGCCAGCACCCTGAGGGTGGTAAAATCCTTCAAAGTAGTCAAACCAGCTAAGGGCGAAGTGCATATTACCGCAGACTTCCTGTTGGGGAACGCCCGGATTCCATACAGGGCAACCTATGTTATTTACGGCACGGGAGATATCATTATTTCCGCCGAAATTGATCCCGGTGCTGCCGAACTGCCGGAACTACCGCGCTTTGGCATGAACTTCAGGATACCGGCAGAATTCAGCCAGGTGAAATGGTACGGGCGCGGTCCCTTTGAGAATTACTGGGACCGTCATACAGCCGCCTTTGTAGGTGTATATGAAAGCAAGGTGGATGATCTCGGTTTCCCTTATCTGAGGCCACAGGAAAACGGTACCCGCACTGATATCCGGTGGATGTCATTAACCAATGAAGATGGCATTGGTCTGATGATTGCGGGTTTGCCTTTGATTTCCGCCTCAGCCCTGCCTTTCACTACCAGCCAGCTTGATTACACCGATAACGGATTCCGCCATACTGCCGATCTTGTACCTAACGATTTCATCGATCTGAATATTGATTACCGCCAAACCGGTGTAGGTGGCAATGATAGCTGGGGGGCAAGACCCCTTCCGGTTTATACTTTGTTTGCAGGTAAATACAAGTATAGCTTCCGCATCCGGCCGATCAATCAAAATAATGACCCGATGAAAATCAGTAAAGTTGTATTTTTGCCTGATAATTAAAAAAGCCTATCTATGAAAGTGAAAGAGATTTCCCTTTTCGCCATGATTGTTCTTATATTTATTGGATGTACTCGCCAAACTCCGTCTGTAGAACGTCCCGATATCATTCCCATTCCTTACAAGTCCGAAATGAAGGGCGGGAATTTTAAAGTCAATGGAAAAACAAAAGTATTGATGAATTCTTCAGACAATAAAGTGAAGAATGTTGCAGAAGCATTGCAGTCAACCCTGTCTGCGTATACTAAAAGGTTTCTTTCAGTAAGCCAGGCCGGCGGAAAACAACCGAAGAATTCCATCTTCCTGAAGATAGATGAGACCTTATCTGAAGATTTAGGTAAAGAAGGCTACAAATTATCTGTAAAATCATCACGGATTGAGATCAGCGCCCCGGAGCCGGCCGGGCTTTTTTATGGCGTGCAGACCCTGTACCAGCTTCTTCCGCCTGGAATTTACAGCAGCCATGATAGCCTGGCGGATGCAGACCTGGATTTGAAAATCCCCTGTATTGAAGTGACGGATAAGCCTGCTTTTCCCTGGCGCGGGATGCACCTGGATGTCTCACGTCATTTTTTCCCGAAAGAATTTATTGAAAAATATATCGACCTGATCGCGCTTCACAAAATGAATGTTTTTCATTGGCACCTGACGGATGACAATGGCTGGAGAATACAAATCGACCGGTATCCTTTGCTAACGGAAGTTGCCGCCTGGAGAGCTGATCGGGAAGGGATACCATGGGCGGAGTGCCAGCCGCAACGCCCGGGGGAACCTGCAACTTACGGTGGTTTTTATTCAAAGGAAGATATACGGGAAATCGTTGAATACGCTGAACAAAGGTTTGTAACGATCATTCCGGAAATTGAAATGCCGGGGCATACTTCGGAGGTTTTTGCCGCTTACCCTGAATTTTCATGCACGGGTAAGAGAACAACCGTACAGACAGGCTCGTACTGGCCGAATAATGATATTTTCTGTGCCGGGAAGGATGAAACTTTCGGTTTCCTGGAGATTGTCCTGGATGAGGTGATGGAGCTCTTCCCGTCAGAATATATCCATATCGGCGGTGATGAGGCCGATAAAACTGCCTGGAAATCCTGCCCTGATTGCCAGGCCAGGATCAGGAAAGAAGGCCTTTCCGGTGTGGATGAGCTCCAGAGTTATTTTGTGAAAAGGATCGAAAAGTACGTGAAGGCTAAAGGTAAACGGATGATCGGCTGGGATGAGATTCTGGAAGGCGGAATTGCACCTGATGCCACCGTCATGTCGTGGCGCGGGTATGAAGGTGGAATTGATGCGGCCAGGCAAGGACATCAGGTGGTCATGTGCCCGGGTTCCTATTGTTATTTTGATCATTACCAGGCTGATCCTGAGTTTCAACCCGAAGCTATCGGTGGATTGACTACCGTGAAAAAGGTCTATTCATTTTTTCCCATCCCATCTGAGTTATCCAGGAAAGAGGGTGAGCTGATCCTGGGTGGCCAGGGGAATGTATGGACAGAATATATTTCCACTACTTCCCATGCTGAATATATGGCTCTGCCAAGAATGACCGCATTGGCCGAAGTACTCTGGAGCCCGGTAAATCTGCTTGACTGGGATAACTTCCGGTCACGGTTGCAAACCCAGTTTTCAAGGTTCGACCGGATGGATGTTAATTATTCCCAGGGTTCAGGAAAAGTTGATTTGACTCCATTGATGAATGTGGATAATAAGCCTTATACGCTAAAGCTCGAAACAGAAGAAACGGGGACCTCCATCTATTACACCCTGGATGGTAATACGCCGGACCGGAGCTCCTTTATTTACAGAAAACCCATAAATATCGACCATGATGGTACTTTAAAAGCAGTTGCTTTCAAAGATGATAAACAATTGGAAAAGCCTGCGGAATATGAGATAGAATATCATCGGATTGTTGGTAAAAATATTATTTACCTTGAAAAGTTCAGTGAACGCTATCCTGGAAACGGGCCTCAGACATTAAATGATGGCTTAAGCGGCTCATTGAATTATAATGATGGCTATTGGCAAGGATTTAATGGAAATAATGTGGATGTCGTAATTGATCTGGGTGAGGATTTTACTTTCAAAACCATTTCTGCAACATTCCTATTGGATCAGAAAAGATTGATATTTATCCCTGAAACAGTGAATTATTATTTATCGGAGGACGGGGAAAGATTTCAGAAAATAGCAAGTGTAACGCATAATATTTCTTTAAACAATGAAAGGGTACTGACTAATGATTTTACTGCCAAACTTAACAAGCCTTTAAAAGTTAAGTATCTCCGTGTTGAAGCCATCAACATAGGGGTATGCCCGGAATGGCATCCGGAAAAAGGACAAAAAGCGTGGCTTTTTATCGATGAAATCGTAGTTAAGTAAATTAGTGAATTTTTTAATAGCTGATTATCATGAAGATCGTATCCATCATCTCATTCCTGGTCATTTTAGCCCTCCCCGGGTTTTCACAGCCTGATCCTGCCGTTTATTACGCTGCTTCACGCCTTGACTATTATACCAGTGAAGAAGTGGGAGAGATACTGGTATACGTTCCCGCAAGGTTAAAAGGACATAAGATCAACATCGACCTTGTTTTTGAATATGAATCCCTGAACAAGGGCTATCCTGCTGCTTCAAGCGGTATTTCAACCGTTCCTTTTCCTATGGGGCGTTTAAGACAAGGGCAGAATGAGATCACTGTTTCTTTTTATGAAGGTGATAAATGGATCGATTCACGAAAAGTCTGGATTACAGTGAGACCCCATCGCGACAACGCGGTAAAGATTGACCGGGCTACCGGCGGGCTTTCCGTCGCCGGGCTGCCTTTCTTCCCTTTTGGCTTTTACACATATTTTCCTGTGCTGTCGACCATGCCCGAAGAAGAAGCCGTAAAAGGATTTAACCTGATCTCCCCTTATCAGAAAATAGGCAAAAAATCCCTTAAAGACCGGAAAGCTTACATGGACAGGTGTGCCAGCCTGGGCATGAAGGTGAACTACAATCTATGCAGCGTTACCGGCGGTTGCGGTGTCGGAAGTTCCCGCCTGCCGGGCCTTTCCAGGCATGAGAAACTGGAAATGCTCCGGAAGGAAGTAGAGAGGTTCCGCGACCACCCGGCACTGCTGGCATGGTATATCGCTGATGAGCCTGACGGTCAAGACCTACCGCCTGACTCATTACTGGAAACTTACCGTCTTATCAAAGAGCTTGATCCTTACCACCCGGTAAGCGTCGTTTTCATGTCGCCCAGGAAGGCCGCTGATTATCGGGACGTCATGGATATTGCCATGACCGACCCATATCCCATTCCGCAGGGAAAAGTTGTTGAGGTTACGGCATATGTCGATCTTCTTAAAAAAGCTTATTGGCTGGAAAAACCTGTCTGGGTGGTCCCGCAGGCCTTTGGAGGGAATGAGTGGTGGCAAAGGGAGCCGGATCCACGCGAGATCAGGGTTATGACCTGGCTGACCATTATTCATGGGGCAACTGGTGTACAGTATTTCATCCGAAGCGGTCCGAACAGCTTCCCCAAATCCACTGCCATGTGGGATGAATGTGGCGCCATGGCGCTGGAAATTGCCGAATTGACGCCGGATATAAACTCTCCCCATCCCGCCCCGGCATTGACCTCAGATGATCCTTATATTCATGCGAAAGCCTGGAACAGGGCAGGCCTGGTAACTATTGCTGTCGTAAATGCCCGTAATGAACCTGGTGAATTTAAGCTGAAAATGGAAGATCTGGATTTCACGATAGAGGCCGATGTGTTGTTTGAAAACCGAAAGATCCAGATTAAAGAAGGTATTATTGAAGATATTATAGATGGTTATGGCACAAGGGTTTACCGTTTCGATGCCAGGAATAAACCTGACCGGATGAAGGGTTTAATGCCAGGCAACCTTACGGTTGATCCGGGTTTTGAAAATTTTTCCACTGTAGGTGTCCCGGCGGCCTGTTATGTTTATGCAGGTGATGACCGGGGCAATACTTATTTCATCGATTCCCGCAGATTTCAACAGGGCGAGCATTCCCTGCGGCTGAACAACCCGTCGGTGATGCCTGGCGCCAGGCTGTCATTCTACAGCTTCGAACCGGAGGAAAACAAGAGCTATACGATCAGTATCATGGCACGGTCCGGCCAGTCATCAAACCAGCCAGGCAGAAAAAAAGGCGGACCTGTGAGGTTCAGGCTGGCGTTGGGGACTGAAGAACGAACTTTTAACTGTTCGGAAAACTGGCAGAAGTTTGAGATTAATGCTGTGCAAGCTGGCAGCCAGGCAGAAGGGAACAGCAGGTTTTCACCTCAGCTTGAAATGGCGGGCAAAGGCACGGCCTGGTTCGATATGTTGCAGGTTTATCCGGATTTGGAGATGATAGAGAGAAGAGGGGAAGAGGGGAAAGGGAGTATTATTGAGTTAAAATCGATCCATCCGGAAGCAAAGATTTATTATACCATTGACGGGAGTGAGCCATCCACCGGATCTTTGCCATATATGATACCGGTTGAAATCGACAACACTATTCTCTTCAAAGCAGCGGCTTACAAGGATGGGATAAGGGTTGGGTATATTGAGGAAAAGGTCTCTCCCTGATCTTTAAAGTCTTCTGCGCAGCCTATTTAACAATGATTGCGTACTTGAAGAGATTTACAATTTACAGTTTACGATCTAAGATCTAAGATCGAAAATTGTAAACTGTAAATCTCATTGCTTTATTTCTACCATCGCCGAGATGCATAGCTCCGCGAATTCTTCCAGCGGAATACCGATCAGTTCACACTCCAGGATGTTTTCCCGGCTGACAGATGCTGCAAATGCCTTTTCTTTCATCCGTTTAGTTATTGATTTGGGCTTAACGCTGGATATTTTTTTATCCGGATACACCAGTGAGGTAGCGAGGATCAGTCCTGTGATTGTCTCTCCTGCCGCCAGGGCATGGTGAAATTCTGAAGTACGTGGCAAGTTGGTAGCTTGTTCATTATGTAATTTGATCGCTTCAGCAATATCAGAATCTATGCCCATCTCAGTGAGGATGCGGGCGGTTTCCAGCCCATGTACCTTCGGGTCGGCATGGGTGATTTCGACATCAAGGTCGTGCAGCAGACCTGCCAGTCCCCATTTCTCCTCGTCCCTTCCCAGCCGTCGGGCCAGGGCGCGAAGTACGACTTCCGAGGCAAGGGAATGAAAGATCATCCGTTCGTTTTTAATGTACTGGTGAAGGAGGTAAAGGGCCTTATCACGTGGTAGTATCATTAGATTATTTTTTCGATAAAGATAATAAAAACTCGAGCGTCCCTACGGGACTCATTCATGTTCCATTTTTCATGTTCCTTGTTCCATTTTGCATTTATGTACCATTTTAAATGTTAAATGTTTCAATGTCAAATAATTGCAAAATGCAAAATGCAAAATGCAAAATGGAATATGAATTAATCTCCAGATCTTTCTAAATTTGCAATACACGTAAAACCCAATACTCAATACCCAACACTTAAACCTCAGCACTCAACACTCAACACTATGTCTAAAAAAGGCTACATCATCTCCATCACGATCATTGGGATCTTCTTCTTTATCTTCGGGTTCGTTACCTGGCTCAACGGTATCCTGATCCCTTACCTGAAAATTGCCTGTGAGATAACCAACTTCCAGTCGCTCTTCGTGGCCTTTGCCTTTTATATCTCTTATACCGTGATGGCCCTGCCTTCGTCATGGATCCTAAAAAAAACCGGTTTTAAAAAAGGCATGAGTGTGGGACTTATCGTAATGGCCCTGGGCAGCCTGGCCTTTGTCCCCGCCGCCATGACCCGCACATACAGTTTGTTCCTGACCGGCTTGTTTATCATGGGCACCGGGCTGGCTATCTTACAGACGGCGTCTAATCCTTATATCACCATTATAGGTCCCCGGGAGACTGCCGCACGGCGAATCAGTATCATGGGAATCTGCAACAAGCTGGCCGGTGCCATCGCCCCGCTTATCCTGGCCTACTTTATTTTCAGCGACGGGGATGCATTCATCAAAAGCCTGGAAGGCATGGGAGAAGCTGCCAGAACTACGGCACTTGACGAACTAGCCAGCCGGGTGATCGGGCCTTACATCGTAATGAGCATCGTGCTTTTCCTGCTTGGACTCCTGATCCGGTTCGCCCCGCTGCCTGAAATCGAGGCCGAAAAGGAATCGGAAGAGGATCTGGCATCTATAGCCGGTAAAACCAGCATTTTCCAGTTCCCGCATCTGATCCTCGGCGTCATAACTTTGTTTTTCTACGTCGGAATTGAAGTGATCGCCGGCGATACGATCATCCGGTATGGCATGGCGCTGGATGTTGCCCTTGAATCGGCTAAATACTACACTTCCCTGGTCCTGGTGGCCATGGTGATCGGGTATGTCATTGGCATTCTCCTGATCCCCAAAGTGGTGTCGCAGAAAAACCTGCTCACTTTGAGTGCCCTGTCAGGGATAGTTTTTACCTCCCTGGCCCTGATCATTCCAGCCACCGCAGCTATCCGGTTTCCTTTTATCGACCTGATGACTTTTCACCAGGTAGAATTGGTACTCCCGTATACAGTATTGTTCATCGCTTTGCTCGGCATTTCCAACGCCATCGTCTGGCCGGCGATCTGGCCATTGGCCATCCATGGCCTGGGCAGGTTTATCAAAACGGGCTCAGCACTGCTGATCATGGGCATTGCCGGAGGTGCAGTACTACCCCTTATCTGGGGCTATCTTTCAAATATCTGGTCAGCCCAGTTGGCTTATTCTATTGCCATCCCATGCTACCTGTTCATACTCTATTACGCTACCTATGGACATAAGGTCAGAAGCTGGAATTAAATTTTAAATGCTGAATGTTGAATGTTGAATTCAGGAATATTTATTACTTTGCCCCAATTCAACATTTAGCATTCAAAATTCAACATTAATAATTATGTCTTCAACCTTACTCATATTAGCAGCCGGAATTGGCAGCCGCTACGGCGGGCTCAAACAGGCCGACGGGGTCGGGCCTTCAGGCGAGGCCATCCTCGATTATTCCATCTATGATGCCATCAGTGCCGGATTTGGAAAGGTTGTTTTTGTCATACGCAGGGATATTAAGGATGATATGCAGCGGATTTTCTTTGATAAATGGTCGAAGAAGATCGAACTGGATTATGTCTTCCAGGAACTCGATCATTTACCGAAAGGTTTTATGCCCCCGGAAAGAAGGGCAAAACCCTGGGGTACAGGCCATGCTATCTGGGTAGCTAAAGAGAAGGTACGGGAGCCGTTTTGCGTCATCAATGCCGATGATTTCTACGGCAGGGGAGCGTATCAACTGGCTGCCGCATTCCAATCCAACCTGGATAATCTGCTCAAAAGCCGCTATTGCCTGATCGGCTATATCCTGAAGAACAGCCTGTCGGATCATGGCTTTGTTTCCCGTGCCGAATGCCGGACCGATGAGAATGGCTTACTTTCTTATGTGAAGGAACGGACAAAGATTAAAAAGGAAGGACAGAAGGTGTTTTATGAAGATGAAAACGGAAACCGGATGGGAATTGACGAAAATACCACTGTTTCAATGAATATGTGGGGCTTTATGCCTTCTTTATTTGAATATCTGGAGGAAGGTTTGATAAAGTTTTTCGAAAAAAACGCGTCCAGCCTGAAAGCGGAGTTTTTCCTCCCGGACCTGATCGATGACCTCATCAGGACAGGAAAAGTGGATGTCCCCGTTCTCCGGACCGATGAAAAATGGTTTGGCATGACTTATCAGGAAGACCGTGAGATGGTGCGCGGACGGCTGGCGGAGCTGGTGAAGCAGGGAGTTTATCCAACGCCGATCTTGATATAGTGTTAAGTTTTAAGTTTTGAGTTTTAAGTTGGGAAATTTTTTAATACCCGAACTCAGAACTCAGAACTCATAATTCAGAACTCAGAACTCAGAACTATGATCCCTCCAGAAATCAATAAAGTAATCGAGCATTTCAAGCTGAGCGATTCCCCTGTCAGTGCCAGTCGCTGGGGCGAGGGCCACATCCATGAGACTTACCTGGTGGAAACGGGAAACCATAAGCCCGATTATATCCTTCAAAAGCTCAACCATTTCGTTTTCCGGAATATACCGGGAATGATGGAAAATATCGAAGCCGTTACCAGGCATATCCGTTCCAAACTTACCGGCTTTCAGGGACATAATCCTGATATTGAGTCGCTTACATTGGTTTATACAAAAAACGATCAGTCTTTTTACCTGGATGAAAATGAAGTTTACTGGCGGATGTATGTCTTTATCCCGGACACATTCTCACTCCAGAAAATCGCTGAGTTGCCCCAGGCCTTTGAAGCAGGGAAAGCCATAGGATTCTTCCAGGCCATGCTGGCCGATCTGGATACCCGGCTGGTAGATACTATCCCTGATTTCCACAACATCGATTTCCGAATCAGCCAGTATGAACAGGCTAAAAGCACCGACCCAGCCGGGCGGATTGCACGGGTTCCGGAGGATATACGTTTCGTGGAACAGCGTTTCGGGCAGATGAAATCGTATTACGCGTCATTGAAGGAAAAGGCTGTCGTGCGGGCAACACACAATGATACCAAAGTGAACAACGTCCTTTTCGACCGGAATAATAAGGCACAATGCTTAATCGACCTGGATACGGTCATGCCGGGCTATGTGCATTTCGATTACGGCGATGCACTGCGCACGATGGCTAACACGGCTTTGGAAGATGAACGGGACCTCGGGAAGGTTCATTTCAATGAAGATGTCTATCAAGCATTCACAAAAGGCTACCTCAAGGAAGCCGGCAGTTTTCTGAATCAGCATGAACTCGAACTTTTGCTTTACGCACCCATCTTCCTTACATTTATTATCGGCCTTCGTTTCCTGACGGATTATTTAAACGGAGATGTCTATTATCGCATCCATCATCCGGATCATAACCTCGAAAGGGCGAGGGTTCAGTTCAAACTGGTGGAGGAAATGGAAAGGGCTCTGAATTTTAATTAGCAATCAGAACTTAATATTTTTTAATCGAAGACTATTCATCACCACCGACACCGAGCTGAACGCCATAGCTGCCCCGGCAATCATCGGATTTAAAAGAATGCCGAAAAACGGGAACAGTACCCCGGCTGCTACCGGTATCCCGATGAGATTATAGAAAAAAGCCCAGAAGAGGTTCTGCCGGATGGTATGCATGGTTCTGCGGGATAAGCTGATTGCGCTGACGATTTTGTTCAGACTGCCTTTCACAAGCGTGATCTCCGCTGTTTCCATCGCCACGTCTGTGCCGGTGCCCATGGCAATGCCAACATCAGCCTGCGCCAGTGCCGGCGCATCATTGATCCCGTCGCCCGTCATGGCCACTTTTAACCCTGCTCCCTGGAGCTCTTTCACATAATCCAGCTTTTCTGCCGGAGTCACACCTGCACGGAAATGCTTGATACCAACAGCTTTGGCAATCCGTTCAGCAACTTTTTTGTGGTCGCCGGTGATCATATGGATTTCCAGCCCGATTTCCCTGAGCTGCCGTATCGCTTCCGCCGAATCATCTTTTATAGGGTCAGCAACCGCAATCAGGCAGAGAAGCTGCCGGCCGGAAGCCACAAAGCTGACAGACATAGCCTCGTCCGTCCATTTATCAAAGATTAGTTGCGCTGTTTCCGGAACTGAAACCTTGTATAAATCCATTAAGTTTAGGTTGCCTGACAGGTAAACATCTCCGGCAATTTCTGCCCTGATGCCTTTCCCGGTAATGCTTTCAAAAGAATCAACAGTTGTTTCCGGTACGTTATCCGTGCTCAGATTTTTTGCTATAGCCCTTGCTATGGGATGTTCTGAAAGTTTTTCGGCGGAAAGTACAATACTCCTGATCCTGTCACGGTCAATATCTTCCTTAACCCAATGCCATCCCGTCACCTTCGCCTTGCCTTCGGTAATTGTGCCCGTTTTATCAAGCACGATGACATCGAAGCTATGCGCAATTTCAAGGCTCCGCGCGTCTTTGATGAGGATACCCATCTCTGCGCCTTTACCGATCCCGACCATAATGGCCGTTGGCGTGGCCAGTCCCAGGGCACATGGACAGGAAATGATCAGCACCGTGATCGAGGTCATGAATGCATAAGTCAGGCTGGGGACGGGGCCGAAAAACCACCATCCCAGGAAAGTCACAATTGCAGCACCGATCACGGCGGGGACGAATATCCCCGCGATGCGGTCTGCCAGCTTTTGCACCGGCGCTTTGCTGCCCTGGGCCTCCTGTACTTTCCGGATGATCTGGGCAAGCATAGTTTCTTCACCGACTTTGTCGGCGACCATTTTTAAACTGCCAGTGCTATTAATCGTAGCGCCTATCAGTATATCTCCCGTCAGCTTGTAAACCGGCAGCGATTCGCCCGTTATCATGCTTTCATCCACCGAAGAGGAACCTGAAATAACACGACCGTCAACCGGAATCTTATCACCAGGCCTGATGAGGATGATATCTCCTTTAATCACCTGATCAATAGCTAATTCCTGCTCAATTTCGTTCCGGATTACGGTAGCGGTTTTAACGCTGAGCCCCATTAGTTTCCTGATGGATCCTGAAGTGCGGAACTTTGCCCTTTCTTCGAAATATCTTCCTAACAAAATAAGGGAAACAATCACGGCTGCAGCTTCAAAATACACGTGTGGCTCAAACCCTTGTTTTATTAAATAGGATGGGAAAAGTGTGTTAAAAGCGCTGAAGATAAAAGCCGATCCCGTGCCGATAGCTACGAGGGTATCCATGTTGGCACTCAGATGAATAGCTCTTTTATATGCATTTATGAAAAATTCCCGGCCAAACCAGGCCAGGACCGGTAAGGTCAGCAGCATCATAATCCAGTTTACGTTAGGGACCGTGTGGAAAGCCATTGCCAGAATGACAACCGGAATGGAAAACCCAATTGCAAAAAGAGTTTTTCTTCGGCTGGCTGACAACCGCTTTCCTTCCTGTTGTTGTAACTTTTCGACGTCTTTGCCCGGATCTTCCGCCAGGTCATAACCGATGGCCTGCAGAGCCGACTTTAATTGCCCGATATTTGTCAGCCGGTCATTATAAACAACCGCGACGGTATTCATAGCATAATTCACAGCCGCCTTTTCCACTCCTTTTGTTGCTGAAAGGGTGGATTCAACGCTGACAGCACATGCAGCACACGACATGCCCTCGACGCGGTATATTTCACTGACTTTTGACAAGGTTCAGATCTGTTCGGCTTTGTATCCGGCTTGTTTCAGGGCAGATATGATAACATCCGGCTTTATCTCAATGCCTTCAACCGTAAGGGTCCGTTCAGGAGAGGTAAGATCTACTTTCCATTCCTTTATTTCTTTAATACCTGAAAGAAATGGCGTGACTGTCTGGATGCAGCCATTGCATTTAATATTGGTTTTAAAACGAATAGTGGTCATAGTGTATGAATTACGTAATATTAAGTATCAAGATTAACTTTTTAAAATAAGAATTGTTCATTAAACGGGATGGTGTGTGAGGTTCACCCAGTCAGCCTCTGCTGGCGGGGCCGTCTACTCGATTAGGGGCAGTAAAATTTACTTTTAGAAGTATTTTAAGATTAATGTATGCATCATAAAGATAAGTTGGGCCCTTATTATTTCCTTCAAAAAACATTTCATATATGCTCAAATATTTCTTTGCTTCTATTTGTGCATTTTGTACATACTCTGGTTCCTTTAGTTCTATAGCTAAATTTGAGTATGCTTCAGCTAATCTTTCGAAGAAATTCTTTCTAAATGTTTTTATTGAAGTAATCCCGCTAATTATATTAACATCATTTAAATTATAATACCTGTAAACGTTAGAACCATGCTTAAAGGCAGATATATTGAACTGCATATGCAAACCCACTTCTCTAAATTCATTTATTTCTTTAAAATTCCTTCTGTATGTGGTTTCAATGTCTAAGCTGCATATCTTGGGTAGATAAATTAAATAATTTTTATCTACTTTATCATAAAGTTTTTTCCTATTCGGAAGATTTTCCACCACTTTTAATATTACCTGATTTTTTGCATTATAACAGGGATTAATCTTGTCTAGCGGATTACCATATAGTGTAAAAAAATGTGTAAAAGCCTCTCCTGAGTAGATTTCTAAAGTTAGTTTATTTGAGTTTGCCACACCGACGAAAAAAGGAATTTCTAGATTTGCATAATAATTAATGTTTTTACTTATATTGATTTTTAATTTATTGCTCTTGATTTGAATTGCAAATGCACTTTTAGGCGTAAGATACTTAGCCTCTATAACTTCATAAAAAGTACAATAAAAATCACTACCTATATCTTCTGCAATAGATGTTGGTTTAGCAATGAAACAAAATTTCGATAAAATAAAGTCAGCTAAATATTCGTTTTGCCAACCTGTTCTGAATTTGAGAAGATGTCCCATTTTTTCTTTTATTGCCAATAACCGCCCCGCCGGCAGCCGCAGTACTGGATTTAGCAGATTTTATATTTGAATTTCGTTCTAACGTTTTTTAGCTCCAACTACTTTCCTTACCGACAAGCCCCGCATTGCTCGGATACCGGCTTGTTAATATCTGTTGAAATTAAATATTGGAAATCAATTCTTTGAGAAGGGGAAGATCAACTTCAATGGTTTTCCACACAACATCAATATCGACATCCAAATAATCATGAATGAGTTTATCTCTCATTCCAGCCATGTCTTGCCATGGGATTTCAGAATGTGATTGGGTAAACTGTTTTGTGATCTTTTTTGTAGCTTCTCCAATGATTTCAATATTTCTTATTACAGCATCCTGAATCATTACATTTCTGTCAAAATCAAATCTTGAGATTTCGATAGTGAAATTTTCAATTTTGCCAATGGCTTCAAGAATATGCTCAAGATATACCCGATCGTTCTTAATCATTGATAAATAATTTGAAGATCTTCATGAATACTCTCTTTTATAATGGTATTCTTGATTGCCCCCTCCGTAACAAGGTCGACTTTAATGCCCAGCTTTTGAGAAATCAGATTCTCAACATGGACTAGTTGGAGAAGTGATAGGGTCGATTTGAACCTTACAAGAATATCAATATCACTCTTACTTGTGTTTTCATTTCTGGCATAAGAACCAAAAACACCAATCATTTCCGGATTGTATTCGCGCAAAGTATTGATAATGATATTTATAATCTCCGAGTTCATAATTCCCATTTGAACAAAGATACGATTTTTTATTTTCAATATCCACCAATCAACCCTGCCAGGCCATTGGTCATCCATATAAGTTACCCAAAACTAAAGCAGTACAAACATTTTAAGAATAATTGATAGTTTTCGAATCTTGTTTTTCAAATTCGACTTTTCATGGGCCGTGCATTATTCTAAATCAAATATTATTTTCAAATTCCCTTTTATCTTTGAAATTATATCATCAGGAGCAAATCCAATTTTTTTTAACAATCTTAAATTATCAATCGCTCGAACCTGGTCGATCATTACATCACAACCCTCATTTAATCCACAGCATCCTTTTTTTAAGTGAACCCTTAAAATTTCACTCTCCTTTTGAACTTTCGTTGTTACAGGGCAAATTATTGAAGACGGATGGTATTTATTTAATAGATCAGTTTGAATAACTATCACTGGTCTGACCTTACCTGGCTCTGTTCCCATTGTGGGATTAAGATCCGCAATCCAGATCTCAAATTGCTTAGCTTTCATAATCAATAATCTCAAATTCATGAAGAACTTTTATCGATTCGTCCTTTACAAGTTCCGATTCCTTTTCCAATTCAGCAGCTAAAAGTTTTCTTTTTTGAACTTTATTATAAAAGTCTAAAGCCTCGTTTATGTATCTGTTGCGGGATTTTTTGATATGATTGAGGACTTGTTCTGTATCGGTAAATACCGAATCATCTAATTTTAATGAAAGTGTTTTCATAATAATCCTTTGTTTAATATCGCAAAGGTATATACTATTTGTGGATACTACAAGAATTTCTTTTTTTAATGCATGCCGCATTGTTAGGCCAGACTCATTTATAAATTAATAAAACAACAATTGACAACCTAATGACAACCTAATGACCACTTAATGACCACCTACAGGTAGTGAATATAAATACTATTGGTTACCCCGCTGGCCTGAATGGGTTCACCATAAACAAACACCACCGGCTCGCCTTCTGCTGCCCACCCTTCCCGGAGGATCAAAGCATCGGTTTTATGGATGAAATCGCTGCTGGTTTCCGGTTGCTCCATTAATACAGGATGAATACCATAAAGCAGGGACAGCCGGTTCAATGTTGCCGGCACGTCGCTGAAAGCAATGATAGGCCTTGGGATATCAAGCTGGGATAGATATAGCGCTCCTCCTCCGAATTTTGACCATATGACGATCAATCTGGCATCAATATCTTTCACGATCGATTTAACCCCATGCGCTAATGCGGCAGTGCGGTACCTGGATTCCTGCATGTGCTTCGGGATGGGATGGCTGATCTTTTGCTCCCGGATATAGCGGTTAGTTAGCCGGGTGATGCGGCTCATCATACGGACCGTTATTGCCGGCCATTTGCCTATTGCCGTCTCACCGGAAAGCATGACAGCATCTACACCGTCGAAAATCGCATTGGCAACATCCAACACCTCGGCACGGGTTGGCGTGGGGGACTCTTTCATGCTCTGAAGCATCTGGGTGGCGACGATTACCGGCACACCATAATCGTGACAGGTACTGATGATCCTTTTTTGTAAAATCGCCACTTCCGCCAATTCCATTTCCACGCCTAAGTCACCCCGGGCAATCATGATCCCGTCGCTTTCGGAAACGATATTATCAAGATCGTCTATCGCCTGCGGCTTTTCGATCTTGCTGATGATGGGAATAAAAAGTGAATTGACCGGTAGCATGCTTAGATCTGTATCGCGGTATAATATAGGTTCATATGACCTGGCCCCCAATGCCTTTAAATGATCTTTGAGCAACCTGACATCGCCAGCACTCCTGACAAAACTGAGCGCAATGTAATCAACCTGCTTTTTAACAGCAAATTCAAGGCATTTAAGGTCCCATAGGGTTAATGCAGGGACTGACAATTGGGTTTCCGGTAGATTAATTCCCTTTTTTGATGTAACAAGCCCCCCTGGATTACCTTGCATAACAGGCGGTCTGCGTTTTTGCCCGTGCAGCGGAGATCGATATTGCCATCGTCGATCAACACCCTTTGCCCGGGTTCAACTTCTTCTATGATTCTGGGCAAAGTGGTCGAAAATACAGCGGTTCCGTCATCTGCAAGGTGGCCTGTGGTCTCTTCCCTTGTAAATTCCACCATTCCATCATTCTGCAGGGTGATCCCGGGGTCAGCAACTTTTCCGATCCTGATTTTCGGACCTGACAGGTCGCCCAGGACAGCAACAGGGATGCCGGTTTCATGGGATGCCATCCTAACCTGATCAATCAGTTCGGAGAACCCTTCAAAGCTCCCATGAGAAAAATTGACCCGGAAAATCCGGGCGCCTTCTGAGATCAGCTGCCTGATGTTTTCCACACCGGTACTGGCCGGTCCGAGGGTTACAATGATCTTCGTGAGTATTAAATCTTCCATATTTATCTTCAATCTTCTGAATACTGCCTACTACCTTCTGTCAACTGTCAACTGCCCTATATCTTCAATATATATTGCACCATCACACTGCGCAACGGCTCTGCTTTAAGCGGTCTGAGAGAATAAATGCTGTTCATGAAGTTATTGCTGATCAGGCTCACCTCATGGTGTTCACTGATTTTGTAGCTGGCACGCAGATCGAAGATCCATTTTCCAGAATTATTAGTATAAAAGTAATCCATATAAAGAATAGGCTGGATGGACCCGCCGGAAGCAACTGTCGCATCTTCAAATTCTTCAATGGCTTTGTCCAGGTTTATGATCTTGCTGAAGTATTTAGCGCTGAAACCAACACTGAAAGAATAAACGTTCAATTCAATATCGCCCTTGAAAGTATGAAGAAACCTGTATTTTAATATGTAATTTGTAGTGTCGACACTCGTTGTAATAAAACTTAATTTTTCCCCCGTGATATCTGTCCCGAATTCATAATCCGGGTCCAAGGATTTCGGCATAATGTAATTATAACCGAGAATGGTACGCAAAGTCACCTTATCTGCCAATTGTGCGGCCCCGGAAACAGAGATGTCAGCACCGGTGATACGTGAATGGCCTGTATTCAGAAATTTAAACCCAGGGCCTCCTGTGATAGAGGTAGAATCCCAAAAACCGAACAGGTACTCTACCGTATTCGTGTATTCCTGCTGGAACAGGGCAATGTCAATATATCCGAAATAATTGAAAAATTTAAAGCCTTGTTTTACACCTACTTCTGCATTCCAGCTTTTTTCCGGTTTTAGGCCAGGATTCTCGTAAACCCCAAAACTACCGACATTTGTCCGGATGTATCGCTCGGCAATGGTCGGAAACCGGTACCCCTGGCCATAAGAAAGCCTGATATATGTTTCCTTCATTAATTTCAGGTTCATTCCTGCCCTGAAAATCGGTTTGAAATCATTTTCAGTACCATTCATATTATAATACTCAACCCTGAGGCCAACGGATAGGGTAAGGGTTTTGAAAAGATTGTCTTCGAATTGGGCGTAGCCGGAAAAATTGTAAAAGCGGTTGATGTCGTTTCCTCCTCCCTGATACATATCTGCATTTGCGAAAGCATACTGTCCGGACAGTCCACCTATAAATTCCAGGCCCTGGAGGAATTCGTAATCTCTGCGGAAATTATAATCAGCAAATATAAAAGTGCTCTTAATATCTTGATTATTAGATTGATGAGTATTGTTGTAAAGAATTCTCGCTTTAAAACTGTGCCTGAAACCAACCTTCGAATAATAATTGACGAAAGGGTCGAGATTGCCGATGAATTGATCTTGCAGGAAAACGGCGCCGGGATATGCACGGAAAAAGCCAGAGGTATCATCCAGCCAGGCCAGCACCATGGGAGTATGCTGTAACATGAAATTGCCATTAACACCGTAATTCAGGCCCTGATACTTCTTTGAGCGCTGCCTCAGGGTGAAATTAATTCTTGCCCTTTGGGTTGCCATCTCAGAGTCAGCAAAATTAGAGATTGTATCCGTTACAAAAGGGCCTGGCCTTGGCGCACCGATATAGCCATGATCGAAGTAAAGGTTTCCGCCTAACACAAAGTCAAAATTGTCAATCTTTCTGAGGTGCAGGAAATTGGCACCGGTGATATAAGGATAATCATTCCACCACTTCTGGCTCCGATCAGAGGGTGGGGTATAAGCACCGCAGAAAACCGTTACTTTGGTAAGCGGTTTGTCATCAGGCATCGCTGTCCTGATGTGAATGGCCCCGCTTAAGGCTGAGGTGCCGGAAAGCACCGAGGATGCCCCTTTGATCACTTCGATCTGTTCAATATTTTCGACAGGTATAAAATCCCAGTATGGACGGCCGGCATCACCGGAAAGCATAGGCATATCATCTACGAGAACGGCCACTTTACTGCCCACGCCGAAAGTAAAACCGCTCCCGCCGCGAATCTGGGGCTCATTGTCAAGAATGTTAAGACCTGGCGTGTAATCAAGAATAGTCTGGATATTCTGCGTATTTTTCGCTTCAATAAGATCGGCTTTGATGATCTCCATGGAAACCGTCATCTCTTCGATAGGGCGGTCAAATTTCCCCGCCTTGATCTCCACCCCCTGCAACTGGCTGACAAATGGATCTAACAATATGTTCCGCTCTATGACCTGGCCGGCTTCGATATGAAAAGAAACCGAATCGGATTTCATGCCTGTGTAAGACACTTCAAATATGTAAGAACCATGATTGAGCAACAGGGAAAATTCCCCGTTGATATCTGCTGCCGTACCGAAAGAGCGGTCAAGCCTGAGGATGATGCTGGCCCCAACCAGCGGCTCGTTAGTCAGTTTGTCCCTTACGCTGCCACGGAAAATCCCTTGTCCCTGGCCATAAAGCCCTATGCTGAAGATGAGGGCTGCAAAGATTAGAATTTGCCTGCCCATCCGCTACCGAATCATTACTTTCTGCACACACCGCCGGTTCTTGCCGTTGAGGACTGCAACATAGACCCCTTGCGGCAAATTGGCCGGAAGCATGACCTGGTTATTGTCAAGCTGTTTCGAAAGAACGGTCTGGCCAGTCACATCGATGAGATAGAACCATTGATGAAGGTACTCTTCCTCGGGATTAAGCTTTATAACCAGCCTTTCATCAGCAGTAAAAAGAAAAGATTCGGTAATGCCGTGATTGGAAATGCCTGATGGAGGATAGATCAGTTGCAGATCATCGACCAGCAGGTAGCTGCTGTCGATTGCACTGGTGCTGTCTCCTGAATTAATAACTGTCAGGACATATTCAGGGGTACTATCATTAAAATAGGTGAAAGGCACAGAAAAGCGGGTCCAATTATCATAGGTGACACCGCGTTCGGTGACATGTACCGCCATACCTACCCAGTTGGGCAGGGTGCCGTTTTCAGGTAATTTACATGAATCGACATGAAGAATAACCTTGAACTGGGCGGCATCATCTTCCTTCGGGAAGAATTTAAACCAGCCGGCCAGGCTGTCAGGGCGGGCAGTAAAAGGAGTGTTCCATTTAGGGTCACCTGGATCGGTGTAAGAGTAACTGGCGTCGAAATCAAACTCGGCATGAAATCTTCCATTAGTGATAGCACCGGTGGCTACCAGGTTGAAAATGGAGACATTGTACAATTTAAGTGAATAATTCCCTGAATGGGCGTCTTCGCTCCGGTCAAACGTGACAGGTGTAAGAGGAGCTATTAGTGGATCATCACATGTTTTAATTGTACTCCAGTCGACCGGTTCGTCTCTAACTGTACCCGCATTTTCCCAATTTTCGAAACCCGGGTTTTCAAGCTGCTGGCCATAAAAGAACGCAGGTAACATCAATAATAAAATGAAAAAGCGTAAAGGACGTTTCATATGATTTCAGATTAGTGGATCTTAAAATTAGCTTCTGACTTTCAGAGGGGTAAAATTACAAAAAACTGATGAATCTCTGATTAAGATTTTTTTCTTTATGCCGTATCAGCGGCTAATGCCTGGATTGAGAAGCCTGATCGGCTTTTTAGTTGAAAACCGCCTGACGATATTAAAACGGTACATTCCTGTATCATAACTGATAGTCCGATCAGAAACAGGTGCCTGCGTGACAACAGACATATTCGTGAATGAAACCCCGAAATACCATCTGTCACTGTTATACCCGGCTGAAATAAAAATTTCCGCTCTAAAACCCAGGACTAAACCTGATTTGACTTTGTCCTCGTTATCAACAAGGAGAAGTTGGGTATAACCAACATTCCCCGAGCCATTGATCGCACCGATGATGAAAAAATGTTTTTTAATCACAAAAGAATATGCATAACCTAATATAGGCCCTATAGAGAAATTATTAGACCGGTCGAACTTCATGCTATTATAAAATAAACCATAATAAAGCTGAGAAGGAACGATGGATGAGTCGCCGACGTTAGAATTATAAAACAAGCTTCCTCCCACAAGAAAAGACCCGGCGCTTTTTTTCTGCCATTCATTCTGCAATACAGCAGCACGGTAAGAAAACTTACTGCTGTTAACGATGTAACTTACATCCAGGCCTATAGTCCATGACCGAATATCCCCTCGGATATAATAAAGATCGCCTGCCTGCCAGCCGGGGATCATATCCTTGGTATTTCTCAGGTAAAAACCCTTGTAATTCTGAAGATATATCGTTGCATTGAAACGAGGCGCAAAAAACCTCATGGTGAAATCATAATACTTTGTCTTCCCGTATTTATCATCATCCTGGTTTACAAACGGAAAATTTATCCCGATATTTAATCCGAGAATTCCGTGATTTACACCAATCCCGAGCAGTAATTTGTTATTTGGCGTGTATGCCAGGCTTTTCCCGACTAAGTTGTCGTTGAAACCCATATTACTGTATTTCACTGAACCATAAACCCGGGTAGTATAATCGGCTATATAAGTTGAAATATAATTGGTGTCATATGTGACGGTAAATATTTTTTTAAAGAAAGCTCCTTGCCCTTTTGCCATTAAAGCGGGAAAGAATAAAATAAAAATCAGAAAGACTAATTTGAATCTCATATTCAGCATTTAATAGCTTAATTTGGGCAAAATCAAAAGTAATTAATCTTTAATTATCAAATGCTACAGAGTATATAGAAGGATTTTATATATTTGATTTTCGAAGAGTAATATTTGCCGGTTCTTATGAGTAATAAGGAAGTCAGAAGACGGTTTTCATTTTTAATCACCGTTTTAGCGGGAGGTTCTGTATCCCATATTATACATCTGCTTGCAAGTCATAGCCTGGATATAAAATATGCCGGAAGGATTGCAGGTACTGTTATTGTGAGTTGTATCCTGGAACCGTTTCGCTGGTGGGAAGAATTGACCTGGAGAAGAAGGATCAGAAGGGTAAGCATTTCGAAACCACCGGTTTTTATCATCGGTTTTTGGAGAAGCGGGACCACACTTCTCCACAACCTGCTATGCCATGCGCCTGGCACAGCTTATATCACAACCTATCAGACCGTCTTCCCCAACCATCTCGGTCATTCCTGGTGGTTTAAACCTATTATCGGGAAATTCTGGCCTACACACCGGCCATTTGATGATGTAAAAATGGGCATGGACCTTCCGCAGGAAGAAGAAATAGCCCTTGCTAACGTACAGGATATCAGCTTTTATAATTTTCTTTGTTTCCCGAAAGATTTTGACCGGTTTTATAATAAGGAACTTTTCATGAAAGATCTGGACGATAAACTTATCGCCAGGTGGAAGTCTGAATATTTAAAGCTGATCCGTAAGGCAATCCTGAACAAGAAAGGAGACAGGTTTATCTCCAAAAGCCCTTCAAATATGGCAAGGATCAGTCAAATTCTCGAAATGTTCCCTGATGCCAGGTTTATCTTCCTCTACCGCGATCCCTACAAGACTGTCGAGTCTTTTTATCGTTTTTTCCAGGAAGTCATGCCTGTTATTCAAGTTCAGGATGCCAATGAAGAACTGACACGCGAAAGATCAACCCGTGTTTATGCTGATATGGTCAGGCATTATTATCTTGATAAGGATAAAATCCCTCCACAAAATCTGATGGAAATCAAATTTGAGGATTTCAGTCAAAATGCCGTTGAAGGCTTGAGACGGATCTTCGATCAATTTGACATATCCGGCTTTGAAGATTCCCGGCAATATTTTGAAAGCTACATGGATGAAATGTCCGGTTTTAGACACGACAGCTATGAGGTTACCAGTGAAACAATCCATTGGGTAAATAAATACGCCGGCGATATCGTCACCAGGATGGATTATCCAGCCAGAAGGGCATACTGATCCAATTAGTACCTTGAACTTATATATACTATCTTCGCGCCATCATTTTACACCTTAATTTTATAGAATAAAGATGAAAAAAGAAGATTTCGGTAACGATAAACGATCAGCATTTGAAGCAAAAACAGAAGCACAAAAGATAGCCTTCGGCCCTGTGATGTTCCAGGCAGCCCGTGCATTGGTTAAACTAGGAATCCTGAAATTGGTTAGCGAAGCCGGATCTTCTGGTGTTCCTTCAAAGGATGTTGCTGACCGGCTGAACCTCTCGGAATATGGCGTGGAGGTTCTCCTGGATGCGGGTCTGAGCATGGGCATTGTCATGATGCAGGATGAAAAATATATCCTGACCAAAACCGGCTTTTTCATCCTGAACGACAGCATGACCATGGTTAATATGGATTTCGTCCACGATGTCTGCTATGAGCCATTTTTCTTCCTCGAAGAATCGGTCAGAAATGGCAAACCGGAAGGCCTGAAAGTGTTTGGCGACTGGAAAACAATATATCCCGGGTTGCAGTTCCTGCCTGAGCAGACAAAGAAAAGCTGGTTTGGCTTCGACCATTACTACTCTGATATCGCTTTCCCGGAGATCATCCCCCTGATTGCTAAAGATAATCCATCTACTTTAATGGATGTGGGAGGAAATACCGGCAAATTTGCCGTTCAGTGTGTGACACAAATGTCCGGATTAGAAGTAACGATAGTCGATCTTCCGGATACCCTGAAGGCAGCTCAAAAAATCATCACCGAAAAAGGGCTTGGAGAAAGAATCCACTTCTTTGCGGCTGATATGCTCGACCATAAAAACGACTTACCAGAGGGATTTGATGCGATCTGGATGAGCCAGTTCCTCGATTGTTTTTCCGAAGAGCAGATCCACAGCATCCTAACCAGGGCTGTCAAGGCAATGGACAATCATTCTGCCCTCTATATCCTGGAACTTTTCTGGGACCGGCAGAAATATGAAGCTTCTTCATACAGCCTCAATGCTACTTCGCTTTACTTCACCTGCCTGGCCAACGGCAATAGCCGCATGTACCATTCATCAGACATGCACAGAATGATAGAGGCAGCAGGATTAAGGATTGAGGAAATAACGGATCATATCGGGATCAGCCATACGTTGGTTAAATGCCGGAAAGCGCGATAGCTGAATTTAAATGCGCTTTAGCGCATTTTCCGCTTTAAGAATCAGAATGGGTAACCTATCCCGAAGTTGATTATTACATCTGAAAATTGCCATTTATTTATAACCCACCTTTTGCTTTCCGGTTTTGCGGGATTATACAAGGGGATCGCAAAATCAACCCTCATGAGGAAGAAGTTGAAGTCGAGCCTTACTCCTAGTCCTACATCGATCGCTAACTCTTTATAAAATCTGCCGAAACTAAAATTCCCTCCGGGATAGGATTCGGCATCTTTTAACAGCCAGATATTGCCAATATCGGTAAACAGCGCGCCTTTGATAAAACTGTAAACCGGGAAACGTAATTCTATGTTCGCCTCAAACTGAACATCACCCATACGGTCAAAATTGTCTTCCGGATTCTCATATGAACCAGGCCCGAGCAAACGATATGGCCATCCCCGCATACCATTGGCACCTCCGCCATAAAATCCTTTCTCCATCGGTAAGACTTCAGCATTGCCATAAGGAATGCCGACGCCCATGAACAAGCGGTAAGCCACAGAATTACTCCGGCTGATTACGTCAAAGAAACGAATGTCGCCGTCAATCTTGACATATTGCGCATAAGGGATGCCAAATAAAATATAATGCCCCAGGGTGTCTGTCTTTGCATTGAAAATAGTGCTGCCAGTTTTTAATACATTACCGGCTGTCTCAAAGTTTCCTTTGAAATAGAAGAAGTTCTGGATTTTCCGGATATCCTGTGTGTTATAGGTGAAAGAATACCTGACAGCCGTGATCAGGTTATCCTTATATTGATTTTTAATACGGTCATTTGGCACTTCCTTCAATTGCTGTTCGAATTCCGGCGATAGCGTTACATTGACAAGACTCCAGTCAAACGGGAAGAGCTGATGCCGTTTTCTTTCCGATTCTCTCCAGTCATATCCAAAAGAAAGACTGGTCAGCCACCTTTCATATTCCGGCCTGATTTCATAACCGATACCCAGGCTTGTCGTAGTTTTTGGTCTGAAGTACTTGGGAAATCTTTCCTGCCTGACCGGGATTAAAAAACGAGGGAATATGATACTCATTTCCAGGCCGGATTCGATGGTATTAAAAAATGGAGTGGCCGCGGAATAAGCAACGTTGTTGCCGAATATTTTCTGGGCTTCCATTGCCCCCCTTGCTTTGAGTCGTAAAGTCTCAGATCCTCTGAAAATATTGCTGTTCTGATAAGTGAAGTTCAAGCCGATACCAGGCCTTCCGCCTGAATTGGTCACCTCGGTTTCAACCGTAAATAAATGAAGTTTTCTCTTCGACAGGTCAATATTACAATCCAGTAACCCTCTTAAAGCAGTATCCGGTGTCAGGACCTCCACAAAACGGATATTGGAATAACCAAAAACGCCCAGTTCAGCTATTCTCGACCGTGTCTTGCTGATATCGACCTTGCGATACGAATCGCCGGACTTTATAAAAACCGACTGGACAATCGTTCTGGGTTGAATATTGTCCTTTTTCTGGTGGAGAATATAGTAATCACTTGGCCTTTTCTTCTTATCTTTATAATATACAGTAAACTTAAGCGTATCCATTTGAATGTCTGGCTGTGCCAGTGGATCAAAATTCGGCCGGATATATATGTTCCGGATAAAATAGCGCTTATGGGGCAGCGGAATGATTTTCCAGGGCTCGGTTACGGAAGCAACCATATTGGGCTTGATCTTTACCTTAAGATTCATCTCCCGGTTGTTTAGAGCGCTATCGATCTCAAAAAAGACGAAATCACGGTTAAAGTAGTAATAACCATTATTTTGCAGAATATCTGTTATCCTGCCCCTTTCATCATCAAGATCGAAGGCATTGTAAATCGAACCGGGCTTAATCTTGCTTTCCGATTTACTATTCCTTATAAACTGAAGCAGGACGCTGTCTTCAATGCCATATTCCACTGTTATTAACCGGTAAGGAGCAGAAGGATTGACCAGGTAATCAACTATTACTTTCTTATTCCTGAGATGCCTGGTATCAAAGCTGACATCTGAATAAAAATACCCAACCTTGTTAAGGTAGGATTCCATCTCGCCGGTGGAATTGATAGACGCTAAAGAATCAAAAAGTGCGGGCCTTTCTCCGGCCCCGTCACGCAGCCAGACCCTGAATTTACTTTCTTGTTTTCCTTTCGTACCTAAATGATACAGATATGCTTTAAGTCTGAAAATACCCAGGAATTTTCGATTGGGCCTTGGCCTGGCAATAGAAGACAGCTCATCGCTGCTGATCCCGGGATTCTTGCCGGTATATTTTATATGATTCTTTATCAGGAGATATTCTTCGGGCTGCAGGGAATGGGTTAGACTACAGGAAGATAAGATGAATGCGGAAATCATCACGCAAGCACCAGTCATGTAAGAGTATGAAAGGAATTTCTTCACAGGATGTGATTACACCGCAAACCGCAAAGGTAGGGAAATTTAAATACTGCTTCTGCGAAAGGATCGGCACAATAATTAAACTATATATTTCCTAATTTTGTTTTCCTAAATTCTTTTCATGTTAATCCTTTTTTCCAGATTAATTCTTAGGCTGATGGGCTGGAAGATCACCAGTGTCATTCCTCCCGGAACGAAAAAGTGTGTCATAGCCGTAGCTCCCCACACCAGTTACTGGGACTTTGTCATCGGGCGGCTGGCCTACTGGGTGCTGGGCGTCAAGGCAAGTTTCCTGATCAAAAAGGAGGCTTTCCGGTTCCCGTTTAAACACCTGCTGCTCCACATGGGCGGCCTGCCTGTCGATCGCGGCCGCAGCAGCAAAATGGTCGACCAGGTTGTCGAACGATTTAAAAAATCAGAATCCCTGTTCATAGTCATCACCCCTGAAGGGACCAGAAAACCCGTCAGGCAATGGAAAAAAGGCTTTTACTACATTGCCAACCAGGCTCAGGTTCCCATCGCCTTAGGTTATCTTGATTATGCAAAAAAGAAGGGAGGGGTCGGAAAGGTGATCTTTCCCAATGGCGATATGGAAAAACAAATGAAAGAAATCAGGGATTTCTACCGGGGAGTGACCCCCAAGTACCCGGAGAGGTTTTACCTGGGGGAGTGAGGCCGTTGGCCGGAAATTCTTTAAAGCAAGTTGAAAGAAGGAAGTTTGAAAGGATCGGAATCCATTCCCATGTAATCTTTTACGGCATAAGCAAGATCTTCACGGGAGCATGAACCCGACTCAATTACCGGAATTACCGATCCGATATAATAATCCCATAGCCGTTCTGTTACATTGCGTTTATAGTCGGCTTTGTCTTCAGCTTTGTCTGTAGCTTTGTCTGTAGCTTTAATGCCTTCTTCTTCAAGAGGTGCATAATCGTAGAATCCGCGTTTGGTCTTGATGCCTAAGTGGTTGAGTTTCACTAATTCTTCCATTTTTTCAATCAGCGGGGCATAAAATGCTTTATTGCTGATAGCTTTCGTGTAGGTTTTAACAGATGAAAGCATAACGTCGATCCCCACATGATCGAAAAATTCAAACACTCCGATCGGAAAAAGATGTTTTCTTACCAGTTCATCAATCTCCTGATAAGATAATCTGCCTTCCAGGAAAACCTGGTAAGCCCCTGCCTGGAAATCAAGAAACAACCGGTTCAAAATGAAAGCATTTGCTTCGTCCTGGTGAAAAGGTTTTTTATTTATCCGCGAAAGAAACTGGTTCAGCAACGCTTTGGTTTGCAAGGATGTTGACGAACGAGCAATAAGTTCGACAATGCTCTTCATCGCCACAGGAAAAAAGAAGTGCAGTCCGCAGAACCTGTCTTTCCTGTTTTCTGATGGGAATAACTGCAATGGAAGAACAGACGATGAATTTGTGGTGAAAATGCAATCGATATTTACTGCCTTGTCAAGCGATTCAAAAAGTTTTCGCTTCAAACCAATATCTTCTGTAATCGCTTCGATGACCAGGTCACAATCTTTTAAATCCTCGAAAGCAGCAGTAATTACTGTTTTCCCCTGCTTTGAAACATAATCCTTTTCTGTCAAAACGCCACATTGAAGCAGGAGGTTTATTTTCTTGCTGAAGGTTTTCCGAGCTTTATCTCTTTTGGCTTCTGAACTGCAAAGCCAGGCCAGCCGGAAATCATAACCGCTCAGATAAAAGAATATGGATGTACCCATTTTCCCTTCACCAACTACACCAATATGTTTGATTTCTTTCAATCGATCAACCGGTAAAATCATCTGTATTTCATAGTATAACCTGCCTGCATGAATTTACTCACTTCGGTCACGAAGCTTAATACCAGGTCTCCGCTCACCAACGGCTCCTCGCGCATGATCTGATCAAGACAGATAAAAACCATCGGTGGCCCGGCATATCCCAGGCCCGACATTTTTGTATAGAGCGTATCCCTGGGTATGCCTAAAGATTCACATTCTTCAATGATCAATTCGGAAATATGTTTTGACGGGAAATTTACCTGGAAGTATTTCAACCGCGACAGGTCGGCCGGATATTTCCTGAGAAAGCGCTGCAGTCCATTGAAGAAGACCGTTCCATCCGCCTCATGAAAATTCTTTCTTAACTCATCCTGGAACATTTGCGACAAATGATGGTAACCTTTCTCGAATTCTTCCTTTGGGTTCATCCAGTATGCCGGTCGCCGGTTTTTCATGGCGCTCGGTTTACTCCCGCCAACCGATTCCATGTATACATTTTCAACGTACAATCCGCTATTACCTGACTGGTCAGCTTCCAATACAATTGCACCGGCACCATCACTTAAAATGTAACGCAGGAACAATTCTTCTTTCCTGACTATTGGCTGGTTGTAATATTCTGCCTTCAACTCTGATGACGACATACCTGATGAAATGACAAGGGCATTTTTATACCTGCCGTTTTTAATGAAATCATGGGCTATAAGCAATGCTTTATAAGCAGATGTGCAATTCGCATGAATTGAGATTTCTCCGCATTGATCAATTCCCAGCGCTTCCTGTATCCTGACCGATGCCGTCGGCATCTGATCCATGTGGGCGCTTCCATAAGCAATAAATTCAATTTCGCCTGCCGGCATATTTGCCATTTTGAGTGCTTTTCCCGCCGCTTTGACAGACATGGTGATATTATCTTCCGTAAATTCTCTAGTTACAGGGTCAATCGCGTAATGATACCTTTCTACCTCAAGCATCTCTTTCATCAGCAATTTCATCCGTTTCAGCCAATTTTGAATTTTTTTGGGCGCTTCTGTCAATTCACCCAGGAAATAATCAACCTCATCGATGGAAATAGGTAGTCCGGGTAAAAAGCTTCCAGTCCCGGTCACCCGAACATCAATATTATTCAGATCAGCCATGCTTATTTATTTTTTTAACTCTCAATCAACGCCTTGACCATTTTCAGGGTTTCCCCGATCAATACCTTTCTGTGTACAACTTTGTGTACAATCCCCCAGTGATAAGCCTCGGCTGCCGAAAAATTTCTGCCACTGATGATCAATTCTATTGCTTTTGATCGTCCGACTATTGCCGGAAGCTTAACTGAGCCGCCGCATCCCGGCATTAAGCCAAAAGAGCTCTCAGGAAAACCAAGCACTGTACCTTCGGCACAAATCCTGTATTTACAGGTTAACGCGAGTTCTAATGCAGATCCAAAGCAGGTTCCCCTGATCGCAGCAAAAGTAGGGATCTGTAATTGATCAATGTAAAGAAAACTTTGTATTGTCTTATTTAAGAAGGAAGGCAATTCTGCAGGATAACCTTCCGGAAGATTTTCCCTGATCCGGTCAGAAAGATCATAATGATCGGCGCCTGCAGAAAAATGACGGCCATTGCCATATATAACCAGTGATTTTATTTCAGATTCCGGAATGATTTCAAGGGTAAGAAGGTTCAACTCATCAAAAAAATACCTTGTCATGATATTAGCCGGAGGCTGGTTTAATACCAGGTTGCCAATATTATTCTCTATTTTCCAACTTATAGTTCTCAACATCATTTACAAGCAAAAAATTGTCATTCCGGTGATATAGTTCCTCGAGTGGGATACAGAGCAGAGTATTTTTTTAATCCCGGCCCGCTCAATTGCATGGCGGATATTCTCTCCCAGTATTATCTCCGGTTTTCCGAAAGAATCGTTCAGGATTTCAATTTCTCTTATGTAAGCAGGTTCATTGATATGATCACAAATCCTTTTCTTTATCAAATACCTGGCGGCAAGACTTCTGACATTCTCTGGGAATGAAAATACTTCTAATTCTTTTTCCGAAAACCACCTTTCAGGGTTTTCACCTGAGGAAAACAAGTGGATGAATTCCTCCTTTTTGATCAGGTCAACATGCTTGCTGTATGCCGGGGAATGTTCCATTCAAGCGTTATTGTTTGTCCTGCATGTTTCTGACTGCCAGGGCACAGAATAATTTCGTTTCCTCTTCAAGCGCTTTTTCATACGATAGCGTCTGAGAATTATTTATGGATTTCATCACCGAATGGATGACATTAATGTCTCTGTCGGCAGTCATTCTGTTCAGAAAATCAATTGTATATGAATGCAATTCCTTAGTGGGCACTACATAATCAGCTAATTTCAATTCAAGTGCTCTTTGAGCATTCACAATCTCTCCCGAGAGAATAATCTCAGCCGATCTTCCCGGGCCAATGAGTTTTGTGAGCATTACTGTTCCACCCAGGCCCGGAATGATGCCATAATTCGTTTCAGGAAAAGCGAATAAGGCATTTTCGCTGCAGATTAGGATATGGCATGCCAGCGCTATCTCAAGACCCCCTCCAAAGCATACCCCGCTGATAGCGGCTATGACAGGAATATTTAAATTTTCAATAAACCGGATAATTTTCTTGCCGGCTGAGATTTTTCTTGTGAGCAATGCTTCATCCATGGCAAGTTGTTGCAACTTATCTATGTCGGCCCCTGCCGAAAAATGACGACCACTGCCCTTGATAATAACTCCTTTCAGGCCAGGTTCGCTAAACATCTCCTCAAGCAGTTCCATCTTAATGAACTCAGGTTCATCAAGATAATTCTCATGTAAACTGTATAACGACAAAACACCTATCGCTCCGGTTCTTTCCCACATGTCGCTTTTTTGATATTCCATTGTCATATGAGTTTATTTAAAAATACCGGAGGGATATCGCGTACTAATTTCCCCTTATCTGTAAATAAGGTTTTGACAGTTGAGGTACACACTTTAATATTCGATCCATTAAAATACATTTTGTGATTAAAAACCAGGTAGGGCGCTTCTTTTGCCACTTTTGTCCGAATGATCATCTCATCAAACAGCGTGATTTCACGAATGTACCTTGTTTGGATTTCAATAACAACCAGTAGCAAATCATTCTCTTTGAAATATCCGATCAGGTCAAGCTGCCTGAATAATTCCCACCTCGCCTGCTCAAAATAATTCAGGTAAACGGCATGGTTAACATGGCCGTAAGAATCCAGTTCATATCCACGCACACTGAATTTATATTCAAACATAATGACTCTTAATATATTTATATCTTGATAAATTTATGATGAAATAAATTTACCGGACAAAAATAGAAGTAAAATTTTACTTTATTTTGCTAATGAGTATAAAACCATAAACACACACATTTCATTCGAATTTCCAAATTTTCGAATCCGCATGCATAAAAGAATTGTCATCACCGGCATGAACATCATTACCTCGCTTGGCCTGGATTTGCAGACAAGCTGGGAAAATATGGTTGCCGGGAAAAACGGTGTAAAACCGATTACTTTGTTTGATCCTGCTGGCCTTCAAACCAGGATCGCAGCCCAGGTTCCCGATTCATTTGAGGAATATGCCTCAGAATATATCAGGAAAAGAACCGCCGAGCAAATGACCAGGGTTACGAAGATGTGCTATGTGTGTGCTGCTGACGCAGTCAGGCATGCTGCTATCGACTTTGAATCGCAGGATAAATCAAGATGTGCCGTCATCCTTGGTGTGGTAAGTACTGCTAACACCAGTACTGAGAAGGGAACCACTGCGAAAAACAAGGTGCTGAAAAGTATGAGCAATGCCATGTCGGCCTGGATTTCTCTCGAATACAAACTGCGCGGCCCAAATTTCACAGTTTCTTGTGCCTGTGCTTCATCAGCTTATGCAATCGGGATCGGGTATGATATGATCAAAAATGGGGTGGCAGATATCGTCATTACAGGTGGAGCCGATTCGATCATTAACAGGGAGGAGATAGAAGGTTTCAATGAACTTTATGCTTTATCGGTGAATAATGATCCTGAAAAAGCATGCTGTCCCTTTTCAAAAGACCGCGATGGATTTGTTATCGGCGAAGGCGCCGGTATTATGATTCTGGAATCGGAAGAATCTGCATTAAAAAGAAACGCCAGAATTTATGCAGAACTCGCAGGTTATGCAATAACCAGCGAAGCTTACAATATTATGGCCCCGATGAAAGATGGCGAAGGCATCATGCAAACCATTGAGACAGCTCTGAAAAATGCCGGTGTGAAGCCGGATGAAGTCGGGTATATCAATGCACATGGTACTTCGACTACCCTGAACGATAAGTATGAAACCATGGCAATTAAAAAAGTCTTCGGCGATTATGCTTATAAAATCCCTGTTTCTTCGACAAAATCGATGATAGGACACACAGTCGGAGCTGCAGGTGTTATCGAGGGTGTTGTCACGGTGATGAGTCTTTATCATGATATCATCACGCCTACCATACACCTGGATATTCCCGACCCGGAACTGGACCTGGATTATGTGCCAAATAAAGCCCGAAAGCAGCCGGTTCATTGCGCTATTTCAAATTCTTTTGCATTCGGGGGCCATAACGCTTCATTGGTCTTTAAAAAATATATCTAACTTTATCCCGGAAACATGCATCATTTTCTTTTAAAAAAATAAAGTCAACCTATGATAGAGATAACTGAAAGTATCAGAAAAGAAGTAAAAGAGATTGTCTGTCAATTCTTTGCAGAAGAATGCGAGGTTGACCTCAGCAAGATAAATGATCAGACCAACATTATTTCCGACCTGGAAGGTGATTCTCTTATGTTCCTCGAACTGATCGAAATTTTCAAGAAGAAATATAACCTCAATATCGAGCTAAAGACCGTCGGTAAATATGTTCTTAAACATCCCGTAGAAACTATAGGGCAATTGATTGATACCCAGCTCCTGATGATAAAATATGAAAATAAGATCACGGAACTTGATTAATTTATTTTCAGGACTACCAGCGAATGAATGAAATCCTCGGATGCGGCATTGATATTGAAGAGTTGATCAGGTTTAATAAGCATATTCCTTCAAAAACAGAAATTCCGGGCTTTATCCATCTGGTTTATACTGATGAAGAAATCGCCTGCAACCTTAATCTTCATTCACAGTTGACTTTTCCATTGGGTTTTTCCTGCAAAGAAGCATTTTTTAAGGCGCTCGGCGTGAGCTGGACCAACAGCAGGATATCATGGAAAGACATTGAAATTCTGTTTACTAATGAAAAAAATCTTCGGGAATATTCTATCCATCTGAATGGTTATGCTGCAGAACTTTTTCTTAAAAAAAAATATCGCAAAATTGAATCATACTTTGAATATTCAAATGAGTATGTGATTTTTCAGATAATTTTGCACTCCTAAATTAAAGCGTCATTACAACATGCATTATTTTCCCGGCCTTCGTCAGCGAATATGCCGGAACAGAGCGGCAGGCGATCCCAGCTTATGAGAATAATTTTGACCGGCTGCTTGCAGTTGCTTCGGATATACTGAAAGTAGATCTGACCATGTTCGACTTCAGGGAAAATGACTTTTTAAACGATGAGCTAAAGTCGCAGTATATCAGTTATATTTTCAGTTGTTCGATCGCAGATATTCTTAAGAGTCAATTTATCAGGCCTGCCTTCGTTTCCGGTTACAGCATGGGTATCTATGCTGCAATGTATTATTGCGGATCAGTCACCTTTATCGACGGACTGCTCCTGGTGAAAAGTGCCTGGGAGAATATATCCAGGGTCGCCGCCACCGGCAAATATGGGATGGGGATGATAGTTGGGCTGATCGAGCCCGATATCCTGGATTTGTTGCATGGAACAGAAGATGTACGGATCTGCAACCAGAACAACCCGCATACATTTATCATTTCGGGCAAGTATGATGAAGTAAAGCGTATTTTAAATTCCGCAAAAGCTGAAGGAGCATTGCGCACGAATATGTTGCCTGTTTCAAAACCCTATCACTCAGGATTTCTGAAGAATGCAGTCCCTGGATTTTCCAAAATCGTGCGAGGAATCAATTTTACAGATCCGGCCTATAGGTATATTTCAAATATTGATCAGAAAATTATTAATACCGGAGATGGCCTGATCAGAGAGGTGATCGATAACCTGTATTCCAGGATGAACTGGCTGGATACGATGAATATGTTGCTGAGGCAGGGTGTGGATATCTTTTTTGAATGTGGCGCCGGAGATGGTCTTACGCGTAACTTTCGGTTCATTGCCGGTGATTTTAAATCATTCTCCGTCAATAAGCTGGATCAGTTTATAGAAGCCGTTTCAGGTTGACAAGTCAACCATTAAAATCATATGACATCCTTACCAAGCTTTATCTTCCATAAACTCCCGACACTTTCGTAGAATTTTTCAACCGGTAGTTTTGTTTTCAGCACGCAATTGAAAAAGTTATATTTTGAAAGATTAAAATCGATGATCTGATCTTTTATTTCTTTATACAATATTGTCCCAGGCATGGGAGTCAGGATGGTATATCCTGCATATACAACCTTATGTGAACCGGCATAATCGGCCAGCGCCCTGAAATCACTCTCAGTATAGTCATTCGGAACAATATAATTGCCCCGGATCATGATACCGTTCCGGTGAAATATTTCAATGGAGTCTTCAATATTATTTGCAGATGATTTCTTGTTATAATTTTTCAGCTCCTCTTCACGGAATGATTCGAATCCGCAAATGACCACTTTCAGCCCGGCTTTAGCTAATTTTTCAATTAAATCAGGATGTTTAACTGCAGTATCCGGCCGGATATCCATGATGTAGGTTTTTTTAATACCCTCCTCGTTTATCCGGTCAAATAGCGAATGAATGAAACGGATATCCACGATTGTATTGGCATCTGCAAACCTTACTACATTATAATCATCCAGGTAATTAAGTTCATCCACGACCGATTCAATATCACGCATGTAATACTTTTTGTTATGCTGCGGCCATATGGAACAGAATGAACATGCATACGGACAGCCAAGGGAGGTAAAAATATATGTGACCGGGGAGGGATCATTACCGACTTTGTAGGTCGAGAGCCACTTTTTGAGATGGCTTCGGTCGGGCATGATAAAGTTTTCTCCTGCAGCATCCCATTTCGGGGCAGGCAACGAAGAACTGCGGAGCCCATTTTTAGTGTTAATGATGATACCGCCGACATTTTCAAATGGTAATCCTTTTTCCTTTGCGATGACCAGTTCACGGAATATTCCGGCAGCATGTCCCGGGCATAAAATGTCAACTGATTGATCAGCGAAATCTTCCTGGCAGATCGTTACATGCAATCCGCCGGCTACCGTAAGTATCTCCGGATCGAATCGTTTCGAGACGCGGAAAATTTCAAGGCCATAGTACAGTTCCGAAGCAATGAAAGTTACACCGACAAGGTTTGGCTTATATTCCTGGAGATAAGACAAAACCAGGTCATTTAACCCGGGAGCATCAGGATGGATGTCATATTCTCCTTTCAGGTCGATGACGGTGACATCAAAATCCTTTACCGCGGCAGCAACAGTCAATAATCCAAGAGGAGGGCCGATCAGCTTCTTATGGATAAACGGCAATGCATCTGCAGGTGCATGCTCCAGGATTTTATTTTCCGGCGACCGTGGCGGATTGAACAGGAGGATTTTCATCTGTTAAAAATGGTTTCCAAAATTAGTTTTAAATTTCAATTTTTAATCTTACTTTTGCAGCCCTTTTTATAGGGAGTTTAGCTCAGTTGGTTCAGAGCATCTGCCTTACAAGCAGAGGGTCACTGGTTCGAATCCAGTAACTCCCACGAAGAGAGTGTGGGTGTGGGTATGCAAGTGAAGTGTGAGTGTAAGGAGGGTGAAGAGGGTGTGGGTGTGAAGGCGCTTGGCGCTTTTTTTTTGGGCCGGGTAAAACATCTAATAGCCATATTTCTTAATGCCAAAAAAATATTCAATTAAGTACTATATCTTTTTGTAGCTTTGAGTGATATTGCAACCTGGATTTTAAATCATGAAACGTGTCGCATTTCTTCTCCTGTTGGTCATGCTAACTTTCAGTTTATATTCCCAAACTCCTGAATGGACAAGGTTAAATCCTTTTCCGCAATCAGAGGAGATGATTGATATAACCAGAATTCCAGGAACAAATAGATTAATCGCTTCAGGTCATGGATCAACTATTATGATCTCTGATGATATTGGTGAAACATGGCAGTCGTTATGTTTTACCGCAGGACTGCCAGGCACTTTCATTTCTCATGAATTCTATTTTATTAATGAGACAACAGGTTTCCTCACCGGGCAGCACAAAACTATCCTGAAAACCACTGATGCTGGTCTTACTTGGGAACTAAAATATGGATATGATATTTCCACAAACATTTTTATGGACCAGATTGAATTTATAAACGACTCCGTTGGTTGTGCCGTAGGAGGTGGTGGAATTATTCTAAGGACTGTTGATCAGGGTGAGACATGGTACACTGTTGCATCAGGTGTTAACAATAATTTAAATAATATTGAATTTCTTAATGATACGACAGGATTTATCACTTATTCTTCATATGAAATTCTGAAAACACAAGATGGCGGAATTTCATGGTCTCTTGAGCCATTGCCTGAAGGACTTCCTCCTTCAGCACCTGTTAACGATTTATACTTTATTGATGATTCTGTAGGATTCGTCGTTATCTCGGGATACCAGCAACCTTACGAAATTTTCAAATCAACTGATGGAGGTTTGACATGGTTCCAGGTTTTGGAAGGTGTTCCCGGCTATTATAATGGTACATTTTCGTTTAATGATCCTCAGCATGGCATTGTACGTTTCCATGGCTACGATGAAGAGGAACGCCTTCTTATTACTGCAGATGGCGGTAATAGCTGGAATATAGTGGAACAAGCCGAGGAAATTGGGATATGTGCAATTGATCTGGCTTATTATAATGAAACCACCCTTTTTACAACCGGTTTCAATGGTTGTATGTTCAAGTCAATTGATGGGGGCTATACCTGGGAACAGATAAACCACAATGCTTTGAACGGGTATGTAAATGATGCAATCGCTTTTGATGAAAATAACGGAATAATACTCGAATCGGATCCAAACGAGAGCGCTAGTATAATTAGGACAACTGATGGTTTTAAAACTTTTGATACGCTTTTAACCTTTCCACAATATCATGCTTTTATCAATTTCCCGGATATAGATACAGGATATTGTGTAATAATAGCGTATCCTGATTTATTGATTTACCGCACAATGAATGGCGGGGAAGATTGGCAAACTGATATTATTGACCAGGAAATCCCTCCGCCGGGCATACAGGAAGTCGATTTTTACGATGGCAGTACAGGCATAATATTGCAGGAAGACAGAATCCGGCTTACGAAGAATGCCGGGAATACATGGGAAGAAAAAATCGTGCAGGATTCTTCATTCTTCTTCAGCGTCGATTATGCATCTAAAGATAAAATTGTAATTGCGGGAATCTATAAAGATAGTACGGCTTTATTCATATCATTTGACAGTGGCGACACCTGGGAAACAGACACAATTCCATCTTTGGCAGCTCCCGGAATTATTGAATTTATAAATGAAACTTATGGATTTATGCTCATTGGGTCACAGGTGTTTAAATCTGTAGATGGTGGAGATTCATGGACACAGAGTGTAATAAACGGAAATGGATTCTATGATCTGCGTGATATTGCTTTCCCAAGCGCTGATACCGGGTATATTGTAGGCTGGGGCATGTATGACAATGTTTTGAAATCGACAGATGCCGGAGAAACATGGTACACAATCAATGCCCCCGTAACTTCAGCCTTCAATGAAGTTGAATTTATTAACTCAGGAACCGGTTATATTTTTAACCTGAACGACATCTTTAAAACAACAACCGGTGGGATTGTAAGCGCCAAATCACCTGAATCTTCAAACACATTTAGTATATTCAATGTATATCCCAATCCTTTCAGGAGTGAAGTCCGTATCGATATCAATGATCAGAACAGTACCACACCATATGAAATGGTGATTGTGAATTCAACAGGCAAACAGGTCTATGCTACAAGGATAATGCCTCAAGCCAGCGGTGTTCTGTTTTATGGCACCATGCTAAAGCCGGGCGTTTACTTCTTTCAGTTCAGAACAGAGGATACGGTTATAGAGACAAAGAAGATGATTAAGATGTAAAACGTTACGGGAAAGTTGCAACAAGACCCTTCACAATTCCCATACAAGTATTATTCAATGCCAGTAAGGCTTTAGAAAAGTCAAGAAAAAACATGAGGTCAAAAATGATCTCCTGTCTATTATGGCAGGAAAAATATCGTCGATCTGAGAAGTTTTCTCAGTATTTTTCGTTTCAGCATAGTAAAAAAGCCTTTTAGCCCGGGCGCCAACTTTAAATGTATATTTGGTTCTGTTTATAAAATTTTACCGGATGAAAACCCTCGAAGAATTTTTAGAGTCTGAAATTGAAGAATTTGAATCACCGGAATGTCAAAATGAATTTGATCAATTATCGGATGCCCGCAAAAATAACATCTTGTTTAAACGCTTACTGTTCGATTATGACGAGGAATTGCAGAAAGCACTTATAAAATTTATTAGTTCAGGTGGAACCGTGCCGGCCTGGTCGGATTTAAACAAATTTTACCCTGAATTAAAGTATATAATTGCTGACCAACCGGCTCCTGTCGATATTGCCATAACTGTATTAAAAGAAATATCGCTTGATTGAATTTTTTAAAAAGCCAGGCAATGCAACAAGAAGACTGGTTTATGTCCCACAAACTGCAAATTCGGCGATTCCATTTATTAATCCGGTTTTGCCTTTCTTCTTATAATTTCTACCTTTGCTTTATTAACATAACCAAAACATTTTCATACATGAAAAAATTAACCTATTTCTTGCTGAGCAGCCTGTTCATGCTGTTCATGACAATTTCTCTTTTTGCACAGGAGGTCACCTATACTCCCAAGACACATGTGCCGCTTGACCCTGCCGTGATCTATGGCCGACTCGATAACGGAATGACCTACTATATCCGCGAAAACCGGAAACCGAAGGAACGGGCCGAGTTATACCTCGCGGTGAACGTGGGTGCCCTGTCGGAAGATGCCGACCAGAATGGCCTGGCACACTTCTGTGAACATATGGCCTTTAACGGGACCAAAAACTTCGATAAAAAAGCTATCCTGAATTACCTGCAATCTATCGGGATGAAGTTCGGCCCGGAAATTAATGCCTTCACCAGCAGCGACGAGACCAATTATATGCTGCAGAGAGTGCCAACCACCGATCCGAAAGTCATCGATACGGCACTGCTTATCCTTTACGACTGGGCCAATAATATCTCTTTTGAAAACGAAGAGATCGATGCTGAGCGGGGCGTGATCCACGAAGAATGGCGCCAGGGCCGCTCTGCTATGTTCCGCATGATGAAGGAAGCCAATAAGGTCGTCTTCCGGAATTCTAAATATGCCGTTCATGATGTCATCGGGGATATCGCTATCATCGATACCTTCCCTTATGATGTGGTAAAACGCTTCTATGCCGACTGGTACAGGCCCAACCTGCAGGCTATTATCGCCGTCGGGGATTTTGATGGTATACAAATGGAGAAACAGATCAGGGACCTTTTCTCAACTGTCCCCAAAAAGGAAAATCCAAGGGAACGCGAATACTTCCCGGTACCTGACCACCAGGAAACGCTGATCACGGTGCAAACCGATAAGGAAGCCCAGTATCCGATCGTCGAGGTTTTTTATAAAAAGGACGCGAAAGAAAACCGTGATATGGAATATTACCGGAACGGTTATAAACAACAACTGTTCAATTCCATGCTGAATACACGTTTGCAGGAACTCATCCTGTCAGAAAACCCGCCTTTTGTTTACGGTTATGCTTTTTATACCAACCTGGTCAGGACGAAAGACGGTTTTATGGCAATTGCCGTGGGCAACAATAATGAACTTGACAAGGCGCTCCGCGCCCTTCTCACTGAAAATAAACGTGTCCTCCAGCTTGGCTTCACCGCAACAGAGCTGGAACGGGCGAAAAATGACCTTAAAAGGGGTATCGAAAAGCAATATGCTGAAAAAGACAAGATGGAGAACGATTCCTATGTATGGCAGTATTTTTCGAACTTCCTCGAAAAGGAGCCTGCGCCGGGAATCGCTTTTGATTATGCTTTTATAAACCAGGTCCTGCCCGGGATCACGCTGGAAGAAGTCAATGCCCAGGCGAAAGAATGGATCACCAACGAGAACAGGGTAATCGCGATCATGGCGCCGGAAAGCGCGGATATCAAAATACCGCATGAACAGGAAATCAGGGATATCATCGCTGCCGTAGATCAGGAAGTTGTTACGGCTTATGTTGATAAAGTTACTGATCAACCTTTAATGACCACGGAACCTATGCCTTCAGTTGTAGATAAGAAAGGCAAAAACAAGACCCTTGGAACAACAGAATGGACTTTTGAAAATGGCGTGAAAGTGGTGATGAAAACCACTGATTTTAAGGACGATGAGATCCTGATGAGTGCCTTCAGCTATGGCGGAAGTTCCCTTTATGAAATCAAAGACGTGATATCAGCCGATTTCACGACTTATGTTGTCCAGGAAAGCGGCCTGGGTGAATTTGATAAAATGGCCCTCGAGAAAAAGCTATCCGGCAAAATTGCCAATGTTTCCCCTGTTATCCAGGAAAATGCCGAAGGCTTTGAAGGATCCTGTTCAGCCAAGGACCTGGAAACGATGCTTCAGTTGGTGAATTTGTACTTCACCGCCCCGCGGACCGATGATGTGGCCTACAATGCCTTTATCAAGCGGATGAAGGCCGTTCTCGATAACAAAGCCCTCGAACCCGAATCAGCCCTGATGGATACGGTTACGGTCCTGATGGCGAACCATAACCCAAGGGTTCGACCTTTAACCTCAGAACTATTAAGTGAAGCTAACCTGAAAAAAATGCGGTCCATCTTTAAAACCCGTTTCGGCGACCCGGGAAGTTTCATTTTCTACTTTGTCGGGAATATCGACATAGAAAAGGCTAAACCACTCATGGAAAAGTACCTGGGTGGATTGCCAAAAGTCAGTCGCGAAGAAACCTGGGTAGACAATAATGTCAGGCCGCCGGCAGGAAAAGTGGACAGGGAGATCAAACGCGATATGAAAGTCCCGAAAGGAACCGTTTATATTACCTATTCCGGAACTTTCGATTATGATGATTTCCAGGCACGGATAAACCTTTCATCACTTTGTGATGTACTTGATGTCAGGTATGTGGAAACTATCCGGGAGGAACAAAGCGGTACTTATGGTGCAGCAGTCTATGAAAGTATGGATAAGTACCCTTATGAAAATTATTCAGTTTTGATCTATTTCGACTGTGACCCGCAAAATACCGGAAAGCTGAAAGACATCGTTTACCAGGAGATAGAAAAGCTGAGAACCGAAGGCCCCACTGAAAAGGACCTCCACGGTGTGATCGAAAATAAACTCAAAGTGCACCAGGAAAATCTCCGTCAGAATCACTATTGGATGAACATTATCAAGAATAAGGATTATTATCAGACAGACCTGACCGAATATCTTGAATACGAAAATTATGTGAACGGTATGACACGGGAATCCCTGAAGGCTGCCGCACAGCAGTTCTTTAGCGGGAATATCGTTGAAGCTGTTCTGTTACCGGTGAATATTGAAGATAATACGGCGAATCCGGTTCACAAAGAGTAGGCAGTTGACAGTTGACAGTAGACAGTTACCTATTCTGTCAACTGTCAACTGTCAACTATAACTCCAGTTCCAGATCTAAACTATCTCTCAACGTCTTTAATTCCGGGTTCTTCTCCACCATTACGCGGTATTTGTCTTCGGCAGTGTAAGGCTTCGACTGGCTGACCGATTCAACAAGATCAGTTTCCAGTTGAATCTTCTGATTCCGTAATTCCCCACGAAGAAAATCCAGCAAATCGCCCTTTCTTTCCTTGAGGGTCAATTCCTGTGCCCGATTGTCGATCCGGAGTTGAATGATGAAATTCTCCTTCAGCATTGGTTTTCGGGTGGAAAGGATACTGTAAAAATTAGGATATTGCTGGGCAATGCTTTCCGTGTAATAGGTCCAGACTTTTTCCAACTTTTCCTGGTTAAAATCATTTTGTGCAACATGCTCAGGACTGCTGCCATTTTCCCCGCCTTTAACAATTTTTGGTATATGATTTTCAGGTTTGATGGAGATGGTACGGGAACCAGAAACAGATGTGGGGGGACGATCAGCAGGCGGACCCGGGCTTACAGCCGGTTTTTTAACTTCTATCTTAGACGAAACGGGAAATGCAGTTTCATTACTCTCTGTTTTAACCCCTTCCGGGGGAATCAGGGAGTTTTTTTTTTCGCCGCCTGCGGGATTTGCCACGACAGCCAAAGTGCAGATCTGCAATAGTGCCAGTTCTAGCTGCAACCGCTTATTATTGCTGGTTTTATAGCTTTGGTCGAACTGGTTATGTATCTCAAGGGCTTTTAACAGGAATAATGGCGAGCAGCGGACCGACTGTTCAATATATTTTTGATGCAGATTGGCGCTGATCTCCAAAAGCATGACCGTGGCCGCATCCTGACACACTAAAAGGTTCCTTAGATGTTCCCCTAACCCGATCAGGAAATGCTGCCCATCGAACCCCCGGTTGATGATCTCGTTGATTGTCAGGAGAAGTCCGGCGGTATCCTGGGCAAGTAACTGGTCAAGGACCCTGAAATAATAGGCGTGATCAAGAATGTTAAGGTGTTCGGTAACCGTTTCATAAGTAAGCTTATTGCCGGAAAAGCTAACAAGCTGGTCAAAGAAAGAAAGTGCATCACGCATGGCCCCGTCAGCTTTTTGTGCGATCACGTGCAGGGCTTCTTCTTCCGCTTCGACATTTTCACTCTTCGCAACGAAAGCAAGATAACCGGCAATGTCCTTCACGCTGATACGCTTGAAATCAAAGATCTGGCAGCGGGACAGGATAGTTGGAATGATCTTGTGCTTTTCCGTCGTGGCCAGGATGAATTTGGCATAAGCCGGCGGCTCTTCCAGTGTCTTCAGGAATGCATTAAAAGCTGCAGGCGAAAGCATGTGGACTTCATCGATAATATATACCTTGTATTTTCCAACCTGGGGAGGGACCCGCACCTGGTCGACCAGGTTACGGATATCATCTACCGAATTGTTGGAGGCGGCATCAAGTTCATGGATGTTAAAAGAAGCAGACCGGTTGAATGACAGGCAGGATTCACATTTATCGCAGGCTTCCACCTGGTTGACCGGGTTGAGGCAATTGATCGTTTTGGCCAGGATACGGGCGCATGTTGTCTTGCCCACACCCCTCGGACCGCAAAAAAGGAATGCCTGGGCCAGTTGGTTGTTGCGGATGGCGTTTTTCAAGGTCGAAGTGATCGACTGCTGCCCTACCACCATGTCGAAAGTGGCTGGCCTGTATTTCCGGGCCGAAACGATGAAATTGTCCATATTAAATCTTAATCCTGCTTTCCTACCGGTCAAAAATACTAAAGATTCGGCAGGTGGGCTATAAAAAGACTTACTTATCTTTGTTTCGATTATTTAATCTTACCTTAGGATAAACCCTGTCGAAAGATGCTGAAAAGCCTGAAACTTTATACGGAATACTTCCTGAAAACTTCTTTCAGTCCTGGGCGGAGGTTTGTCCTGGAAGATGTGAAGCGGTTTTTAATGAAGAAAGATGTTTTCCGGCAGGATTTCACTTATTCAGCAAAGGAGAAAAAAGCGGCCCTTGATAAAGCCGCCGGCTGGCTGATGACAGCCCGGAAAGCTAATAATGACGGCGGTATGGGCTCTTATCACCTGGTCAATAAATGGTCATCTTCCTATCCTGAAACAACCGGCTATATCATTCCTACCCTGATCCATTATAGTGAAAAAAATAATCAACCGGAAGCTGTAAAAGCGGCTATCAAGGCGACAGATTTCCTGTTGGATATCCAGAAAGACAGTGGCGGTTGGCAAGGTGGTAGGATTGGCGAAAATAAACCTGAGATCGTTTTTAACACCGGTCAGGTGATCCGCGGGATGATCGCTGCACATGAATATTCCGGGGAGTCAAAATACCTCGATGCTGCCTTCAGAGCCGGAAATTGGCTTGCAGATATCCAGCATCCGGCAGGATTCTGGCAAATCCATGCCCTGATGGGCAAGGCCCGTGTTTACGACACTTTTGTGGATGCCCCGCTGTTGCAGCTATTTGAAATTACAGGCGAAGAGAAACTCAGAAAAGCTGCCATTGGCAACCTCGACTGGGTGATCCGGGACAAAATGCAGGAAAACGGATGGTTTGAGGATTGTGATAATACCGTTAAGCGTAACGATAAGCCAATTCTCCATACGATTGCCTATACCCTCGACGGGCTGATTGACAGTGGCATTATCTTAAAAGAAGATAAATACCTTGAAGCTGCGGTTACCGGTGCTATAAAACTGCGTGACCTCTTTCTTTCCAAGGGTTTTCTCAATGGAAGATATGACCGGAACTGGAACGGGACAGAATATATGCTCTGTACGGGCTGTGCCCAGATGGCCATTACCTGGCTGAAACTTTACAGTATTTACGATGATGGAACTTATCTCCAGGCAGCGCAACGAATGACCAGTCTGCTTATTTTTATCCAAACCAGGGGTTTCAATGAAACTGGCAATACACGGGGCGCTATTCCCGGCTCTTTCCCTGTCTGGGGCCGCTATGAGCCGTTTGCTTTTCCAAACTGGGCGACGAAGTTTTTCTGCGATGCACTCATGCTTGAAGAGGAGGCAGGCCTATGAATGAATTCTGTTCAAATATAAGCAAATCTCCGGTGGAACGAGTTTTACAAACCGCCTTGAAATACCCTGATCGCCCTGCACTGGAATTGCATAATGCAAGCTATTCCTACCGGGAACTGACAGAGTCGGCCTCAGCGGTTGCCGGATCCATCTCCGACCTGAACGATCAGTGTCCGTTCATTGCTGTGATGGCTGATAAAAGTTTTTCCTGCTATGCCGGCATTCTGGGGATCATGATGGCCGGCAAGGCTTACCTGCCGCTGAATCCCCGGTTTCCAGCCACACGCAGCGTTTATATGCTGGAGAAAGCTCGCGTCCGGACGCTGATCGCCGGCCATAATTCTGATGATGAACTGGATAACGTACTTGATTTATATCCATCCGGGATGTATGTCATTTTCCCGGAGGGAGGAATCTCACAGGTTACCAGTGAGGAAACCCTTGCTCATAATCCTGCCTACCTTCTTTTTACCTCCGGGACAACAGGAAAGCCAAAAGGAGTGCCGGTATCCAACCAGAATCTGGCCAGTTACCTTGATTTCATGATGAAGACTTATGATTTTCATCCCGAAGACCGGTTCACCCAGAATTTCGACCTGACCTTCGATCTTAGCGTCCATGATCTCTTTCTCGCCTGGTCGTCAGGCGCCTGCCTGTGCGTACCACAGGATAGTTCATCGTTTGCCATGGCCAGTTTTATCCGTGAAAAGCAACCAACCGTTTGGTTTTCTGTGCCTTCAGTCGTAATACTTATGGAACGGATGAGGTTGCTTAAACCGGCTGCATTTCCTACTATCCGGCTGAGCTTCTTCTGTGGCGAAGCGTTTCATTCCCTGTCGGCAGCAGCCTGGAGAACTGCCGCTCCGCAATCGCGGCTTGTCAATCTTTACGGCCCGACCGAGGCAACGATTGCTATTACGCACTATGAATTGCTAGATAAACCTGAGCTATGGAAAAGTGAACTGGGTATCATCTCTATTGGAAGGGTTTTTGAAGGGAATTCATTAATGATTCATGGGGAAACCTCACAGGTTAAAGAAGGCGAACTTTGCTTAAGCGGAAACCAGGTGGTCGACGGCTATTTCGAAAATGAACAAGCTGACCGGGAAGCTTTTTTTCAGGACACTGGCAAACAGCAATTATGGTATAAAACCGGCGACCTGGTAAAAGTTGATGAGGATGGTGATTTATTTTTTTTAGGAAGAAAAGATGCAGAGGTAAAAATTTCCGGTTACCGGGTCAACCTGAAGGAAATCGAAAATGTACTGGCCGGATACGATCCGGTTGGACAAGCCGTTGTTATCTTTGAAGAGGCTGTCGATGGCCAGGGGATAATCCTGGCTTTCATCCTGGGGAAAAAACCGGAAAAAATTGAGGAGATGGAATTGGATGCATTCTGCCGGCAACAGCTTCCCTGGTATATGATCCCGGGAAAATTTATCTTTGTGGAAGAAATCCCTCTTAATCCGAATGGAAAAGTGGACCTGGCAGCTTTAATGATGGGACATGCCAATGGATAGTGATATCAGAAAACAGGTGATGGAATTACTCCGGGATAAACTTCAACGGATAGGCATCAGCGAGAGAGAACTGGGAGAAAGTTTTGACCTGGTTAAAAGCGGGCTGCTCAATTCCCTTGACTTTGTCGATATGGTGGCATCGATGGAGAAAATCTATCTTCATGAAATTGATTTTGAGCAGGCGCTGGATTCAGGTGAATTTACTACATTGGGTGGATTGATCAGGACCTTTGAGAATAAAAAATGATGAGAGAGTATGATTACATAAAGCTGGACCAACCGGAGGACCCGGATTGGATTGTTGTCGGGGAACTTTTTACCCGGATGTATTCACGGATGGACGAAATAGGGCTCTTGCTGCCTCTTAGTGCTGATGGAACTGAAAAATGGCTCAAAACGGTACGGAATACTTCGGGAAAATATGGACTGGTGATACTTGTAAAAGATTGGGGTAAAGCCGTTGGTTTTGCGCATGGAATGGTTAAATTTTTACCTGATTATCTTGGCGGATTTGCGGTAGGATCAATTACACATGTTTATGTCGATGACGATTCCAGGCGGTCGGGAATTGGAAAAGTTCTGGTAAATCTATTGGAAGATTGGTTCGTGACGAAAAAAGTACATTCCATCGAGTTGCAGGTCATAACCGGAAATCCTTTAGCAAAAGAATTCTGGAAAAAACTCGGCTACCTGGAAGAACTGCAGCAATACCGTAAAACCTGGGATTAGTGCCAAACCCGAGTTACATGGACATGATCAGGAACCTGGGGATTTCCCCGGGCAGTTTACTGATGGTCACTGCCGACCTGACCAGGCTGGCTATGCTTGCCCGCAGGAAAGAAGGGGAGTTTAATATCAATCACTTCATCGACAGCATGCAGCAGCACCTCGGCCAGGGCGGTACCCTCGTCATTCCTGCTTTTAACTTCAATCTTAAAAATAACGGGTATTACCATCCGGCTAAATCTATACCTATCACCGGTGCGCTGGCAACAGCAGCGCTGAGAAGACGTGATTTTATGCGGACCAAAAACCCGCTGCATTCTTTCCTCGTTTGGGGGAAACATGCTGAGGCCCTTTCCGCCCTAAATAATCAAAGCTCTTTTTCCACGGATTCCCCTTTCGCTTTTATGAAAGAACATCATGCAAAGATGCTGCTGATCGATACGACCATCAGCGCGGCTTTTACTTTTGTTCATCATGTGGAAGAAATGGAAAAGGTCAGCTACCGGAAATTCAAAAAGATCAGGATTTATTTAGATGAAAATGCAGTAATACCAGCGAGGAAAGAGTATTTGCTGTATGCGAAAAAGCCGGGCTGGACAATGGCTTTGGGAGGGCTGGAACAGCTTTTGACCGAACAACAAATTGCAAAAAAAGTAATGATCAGCCAGGTTTCCTGCATCCTGGTCGACCTGGAGGCCGCCTATCCTGTTATCAAGGATGACATTCTTCAAAATAAAGCGAAAAATTTGGCCCGTTTCAGTCCTGAATTGTACCTTCGTGAAAATGCCAAATCAATATTGGCTGCCATTGGAATTCACACTTTAGCCGATAAAATCAGCCATGATCCTGGTTTACTGTGACCATATCACCGAACGGCACCGGTTTATCTTCGATTTTATTTTCGGCGATATCCTGGGTGCGGGTTGCCAATTGACCCAGAACCGGGAAGAATATCGATCTTTTATTGGGCCAAAAATCAGTTATAATTCAGATGAAATACCAGGCGGATTGCACTTTAAGCCTTATCCTGTTTTAGATGAAAAAGGTATTGTAGAGCAGAATATTAAAGTCTCCAAATGGAATGGCCTCCCCGTATTTTTCCAGGTTGAGGGTGCATCTGCCTTGCCTTTCGATCCCTTCGCCCTTTCATTTTATTTAATCAGCCGGTATGAAGAGTATCTGCCTTTTGAGCCGGATGAGCACGGACGGTTCCAGCCTGAATTGAGCATTGCTTACCGCGAAGAATTTCTACAGATCCCGCTGGTGGATGCCATCGTGCATGAGATGAAAAACCTGCTGAAGACTCAGTTCCCGGGAATCAGCCTTCCAGGACAACCTTTCCGTTTTGTCCCGTCATTTGATATTGATATCGCCTTTGCCCATTCAGGCAAAGGATGGCCAAGGGCCGCGGCTGCCTGGCTGAAACTGTTGCTGAAAGTTGATTTCCACCAGTTCAAAGAGCGTATTTACACATTGGCCGGAAAAATGGCCGATCCTTATGATAATTTCCAGCTTCAACTGGATTTAGCAGCAAAGTATGGCCACCCGATAATGTATTTTGCACTGCTGGGTGATTTTGGCAGGTACGACCGGAATATTACATACCGTGGCAAGCAGTTCAGGGAATTGTTATTAAAATTAAGCCTTACGGCAGAAATGGGACTCCATCCCTCTTATCAATCTTTTCTTCGTCCTGAAATATTTAAAAAAGAAAAGCTAAGATTGGAAGAAATCGTCCAAAAGCCGGTGATAACCAGCCGCTTTCACTTCCTGCGGCTGAAATTCCCGCAATCATACCGTGATCTGGCCACGGCCGGAATCAGGGAGGATTTCTCAATGGGTTACTCTTCCTTAAACGGGTTTCGGGCCAGTACCTGCACACCCTTTTATTTTTATGATCTTGAAAGGGAAGAAAGGTCGAACCTGCGGATTCATCCTTTTATATTCATGGATTCCGCCATGATCGACCATTTGAGGATCACACCCGAAGCAGCTGTTGAAGAAATTAAAGACCTGATAAATCAGGTAAAAATTCATGGTGGTGAAGCGATTGGTATCTGGCACAATTACTCTTTGAGCGAAAAAGATCAATACAAAGGATGGCGTGAAGTACTCATCTCCATCCTTGAATACTATCAACAAACATTAAAATGATCAAATACTTGCAAAGGAAACATATCGACGACAACAAGTGGAATAGTTGCATCAACAATTCCTTTAACGGAAACCTGTATGGATATTCCTGGTTTCTCGATATCGTGGCCGGGGAGTGGGATGCGCTGGTGGAAAACGACTATGAACGGGTCTTTCCGCTTGTTCACCGCAGGAAATTCGGAATATCTTACATTTATCAACCTTTCTTTACCCAACAGCTTGGCCTTTATTCCACAACAAAGCTCGACACGGAGGCACTGGGCGCTTTTATTCAAGCCATTCCCTCAAAATTCATGCAGGTGGAGATCAACCTGAATACGCTGAATAAAACCGAAGAACTATCCATTAAGATGATCCCGCAGCTTAACCATGAACTCGACCTGATCCATAGCTATGAAAAGATTCGCGAAGGCTTTTCAGAAAATTTAGTAAGAAATTTAAAAAAGCCGGAAAAAGCGGAGCTGACCATCTCAAAAAATATCAAACCGGATGATATTATCGACCTATTCAGGAAAAACCGCGGCAAGGACATTACTCATCTTGGTGATAAGGATTACCTGAAATTGAAACGGATCGCCTATACCTGCATGTATAAAGGGATCGCGAATATCCGGGGCGTTTACGACCAGCACAACCAGCTTTGCGCCGGCGCTTTTTTCATCCTGAGCAACAAAAAAGCCATCTTCCTTTTTTCCGGTCTGAGTGAAGACGGGCGCCAGGCAGGCGCTATGCCATTCCTGATCGATTCCTTCATCCGCGAACATGTCGGCCGTCATCTGACCTTCGATTTCGACGGTTCCAACGACCCCAGCCTCGCCAGGTTTTATAAAAGCTTTGGCTCCAAAGAATGTATTTACCAGCGGGTGGTTATCAACCGGCTGCCTTTTGATTTAAAGGTGTTTAAGAAATATTATCGGATGATAAAGAGATAACGTGCGTTGTAATCGAATAATTAGTAATTTGATGTTTGTGTTTTATGTGGTTTATTAATTTTATCAAAAATGTATGAAAAATTAATTTGCATGAAAATACTTGATGAAATGGCATTCTCATAACTTCCTGAATATATCTTAATGCCAGTCAAAAGTTCTAGTTCAATTCTTCGAATAAAAGCCGATAAGCCTAAGGCTATAGAACCTCCAAACATTGTTGAATTAAAATTATCGAATTCGGAAACGTTTTGCGATTTTTGATTTTTATTTCCAGCAAAAGCTGAAACTTGACAGAAGATTGAGCGAGCCTTTGGCTTAAAATAATATCTCAGTGATGGACCAGCAAAAATCCTGAGATAACTCGCAGTTTCGCCGATTGAATCTTGCTTTATGGATGAATTATATATATCAAAATACCCCGAAAGAAGCCATCTATTAGCAATGAAATAACCAATTTGAGATCTTATACCAAATCCAACAGTTTTATAATCACCGTAATTAATTTTATAAGTACCTCCTATTCCTAATAAAATGTTATTTTTATCTAATCGATTTTTTAAAATGCTATTATAGGTACTATCATCTAGGTCATTCCAGTACTGACAATAAATATGTGAAGTATAAGAGCTAAACAATATTATCAATAAATAAATATAGCTGCAATTTTTAAAATTCATTTGATAGTTACATTAATCAAAAGGAATAAGATAATTTTATAAAGCCTAAAGTTCCCCCAGCAATAAAATCTTTGATTAACATTTGGTTTATCAATTCATAGTCTTGAGATATTCCTAATTCAAGATTGAACTTATTTACGGCAAATGAGATTCCACCACCAACAGATAAAGTAAGTTGTAATAACTCTGTATTCTGTATAATACCATCAGGATTTTTTTCTCCATAAAATTTACCTCCAAGAAAACCCACTTGAACAAAAAATAAATGCAGTACTTTTCTTTCAGGCAAATAATATCGATAATAGGTACCTCCACGTATTTGATGTGATTTCATATATTCTCCAATGTATGAAATTTCAGCCTGTTCAATAATTAAACTTGCAGAAACCATTTGCCTATTAAAAATATAATAACCAAAGGTGGGTTCAATTTTATATGAAAAGCCATGCCAACCGCCAGATAATAGAGTTCCACCCAAACCAATTCCAATGTACATATTATCTTGATTGAAATGATTATAAATGACGGAATCCTTCTGTTGTCGACTTAATGATCGCCAAGGTTGAGCATGGCTATTTGAACAAATAATTACAAATAGAAACAAGAATATTACTTTTGGTCTATTCATTTTTAAAATTAATAATATGAATAAGCACAGTTTGAATTCTCAAAACATTCGCAAATATATCTTTTAATAAATTAATATTGAAGTGGCTTTATCGTTATAATTAGGCAATCTGGGATGATACCCAAAATAAACTGTCCAATACCAAAACTTGCGACCACCCCACCATTTCCAATCCGCTAGCATACCACCAATGAATGCAAATTGCATCGAACTTGTTTTGTTGTTCATTTTATTGCCTACGTATGCTTTGGACGTATAGTACATCTGATTATCTCCTAGATATTCATCATCCTCAAATAAATGAGTAGCTCCACGACTCTGTCCGTGTAAAAAGCTATCTAAAAAGTCTTGAAATTCGCGTGAATGCTCACCATGTTCTTCTAAATAATCAAATTCATCCATTTCTTCAGCTACAATTAATGCTGTGTCTTTAATGTCTAATAATTCAAGAAAAAATTCCCCTTGAGCGCTTGAAGATGTTGCCCAGGTGATAAGCGCAGCGTCATTACTGAATACTAAGACTGTATCCTCGCCAAATATTCCTATCACTATGTTCAGGTAATCACTACTCCAATTGATTTCACTTGAGTCAACAACTTCACCATCTAAAATAAAAACTGATCCACCACTTCGTAGTTGAATTGGGTCTGGTTCATCTGTATCAATTAAAGATGTCTTCTCTTTAGAACATCCTAGTAAAATGGAAATAGTTGCTATAATAGCAACAATTAAATATTTTTTCATGGCATAAACATTTAGATTAATAATAATATGGATTATTTGAAGGAAAAGAAGTAAAACACGGCTTCTTTATGGCGGGAACAGGTGCTTTATAAGAAGGAGATCAGAACTACTCTCTCTCTCTCTCTCTCTCTAGATAAATGAGGGAATTGGTGATATTGCAAAGCATTTTTCAATTAATTGGACTTTGGTTAATTTAAAAAGGCAGCTAAATATATAACAATTTTTCATACATGTCAATATTTAATATAAAATTATTTTAAAAATGAAGACGAGAAAGTCAATAGCATATCTTCAAATTGTCCAATTGCCAAATCAATAATTCTTTTTATCTTTGATCTCATGAATCTCCACATCAAAGAAAACATCCGGATTTCGATGGAATCGATCCGCAGCCACTTGCTGCGGACCATCCTGACCGTCATGATCATCGCCTTCGGTATTATGGCGCTGGTAGGCATTCTTACGGCGATTGACTCCATTAAGTTTTTCCTGAATGAGAATTTTACGATGATGGGGGCAAATACATTTTCGATACGCAACCGCGAAATGATGGTGCAGATGGGTGGCCGGAGGAATGATCCCAAGATGTACGAGCGGATCACTTATGATCAGGCTCTCAGGTTCAAAAAAGAATTCGATTTCCCCGCTTTTGTTTCAGTATCTACTTTTGCCACGCACACAGCAACCTTAAAGTACCGGTCAGAAAAGACCAACCCCAATGTAGCCGTCATGGGCACTGACGAGAATTACCTGATCACCGCCGGGCAGGAAATCGGGAAAGGAAGAAATTTCAATGAAAACGAGGTTTACTATGGGGCACATGTGATAATCATTGGCAGTCAGATCGAAAAACTTATATTTAAAGCCAACGAGGATCCCATCGGTGCGTTGATATCTGTCGGGCCTGGCAAATACCAGGTGATCGGGGTGCTGAAAGAGAAAGGATCGAGCATTGGTTTCTCAGGCGATAACAGGTGCATGCTTCCGCTGAGCAATGTGAGGCAGTACTTTCCCCGTCCCGACCGGTCCTTTGGCATTGATGTGTCTACCCAGGATCCACTGAGGATGGACCAATGTATCGGTGAAGCCACCGGCCTGTTCCGGATCATCCGTGAAGACCGGGTAGGAGAGGAGCAGACATTCGAGATCACTAAAAGTGACACTATCGCAAAAATGCTGACTGATAATATCAAGTATGTTGCGCTGGCGGCTACTTTTATCGGTCTGATCACATTGCTGGGAGCTGCTATCGGCCTGATGAACATCATGTTGGTCTCTGTAACCGAAAGGACACTTGAAATCGGTATCCGCAAGGCGATGGGAGCCACCAAACAAGCCATCCGCAACCAGTTCCTGGTAGAGTCAGTAGTTATTGCACAAATCGGTGGATTTCTCGGTATCACCTTAGGGATCATTATAGGAAACGTCCTTTCCATGATCCTGAAAACCAGATTTATCATCCCCTGGCCCTGGATCCTCCTCGGCGTGACCCTTTGTTTTATCGTTGCATTGATTTCCGGCATCATCCCTGCCAACAAAGCAGCAAAGCTCGATCCGATCGAGTCGCTCAGGTATGAGTGAGGCAGGTTGGTTATTGGTTATTGGTTATTAGGTGGTTATTAAGTTGTCATTAGGTAGCCATTAAGTGACTAATGGTTTACGGTTCACCACACTCCGGAGTGCCCCGTTTGTATCCTCAGGATTCATCCCGGGGAAGAGGAAGGTTTAATAATTGAAAATTGGGCGAAATTAGGCGGTCCGTTTTATTTGACGATTATAAGTTTACAAGTTTTGCTCGATCCGGTAACCTGAAGGGTATAAAAATACATACCGGATTCAATCAAGTGCGTATCCCAGAGCTTCTGCCCCTGCATCCCACTTACTTGCAGCACATCAACCGTTTTTCCCGTCAGATCTGTAATCGTGATAGTAGCCATGGATTCGCCTTCGGGCAAAATATAATCGAATGCTGCCCATTGACCTGCAGGGTTAGGATGAACGACGATAAATAATCCTGAAAGATTATTTTCTTCCATGCCCAGGCAGGTGTAAACCTGCGTAGTATGTTCTTCTGACCAAGCAGAACTTCCGCAATCGTTGTAACTTCTTACTTTAATACTAGCTTGACCTTCAAATAGTGTATTCCAGGTTATCATAACGCTCAAAGAATCCTGGACCATTGTACCGGCATTTTCCGGTTCAATTGACCATTCATAGTCCCATGCCCAGGAAACTTGGGTGATAGCGTAAATGCTTGTTGTATTTGTTGTAGAGCACAGGGTATCCGGACCAGAAGAGATAACAGGTGTTTCCGGCATATAATAATTGCAGTCTTTTATCTCTAAAAGCCATGCGTTATCCTGTAAATCATTTGGGAATAAATCACATTCGACATCTGCATCGAGATAATTGGAATTTGCTCCCAAAACATAATTATAGTCCTCTTTTTTCAATACAGAGTGAATTCCCCAAAACCTTTCATCACTTCCTCCGCCAAAACAATGGTCCCATTCCAGTTCACCTTCACTATTGAGTTTGACTACCCAGATATCTGCCCTGCCTGTATCAGAGTGGTTACCTGTAACATCACCATCAGATGACCAGGTATCTCCAATTATAATAAATCCTCCATCGCCGGTTTGAGTAAGATAAACAGGATAATCAGAGTTATATCCGCCGAGGCATTTTTGCCAGATGATGTTACCGCTGAAATCTATTTTAACCATCCAAATATCATAATATTCCGTCCATTCGAATCCATGAAAACCGCTTACATCCCCGTCGTTTGAAATTGTAACTCCTACAAAGGCATACCCGTTTTCCAGCTCCAGGATGTCATAACCCTGGTCCCAGCGAGTTCCCCCATAACAATACTGGTTAAGAAGCGTTCCCTGAAGGTCCATCTCTATTATCCAAACATCGGCTTCGTCATTGCCAGGATCGGGACAATCGATCATGCCGCCCGATTCGCCATGGCATCCGATCATTAGAACCGTATTTTGTGAAGTTAGTTTGAGTTTTATTGCATTTTCTTGTCCCTGGTTGCCAAATGTTTTTTGCCATTCAATCGTACCCAGGGAATCGATCCGGCAGAACCAGATATCAGCCATACCATAATGTGTGGTAACATCGCCTCCGGTTGACGTGATCCTGCCCATCAAGAGCAATCCTTTGTCGGGCATAAGGATGGCATCTCTAACCTCTTCGCCGTTTACTGAGCCTCCATAACTGTTTTCCCAGATAATATCACCCGATGCATTTATTTTAACAACCCAGAAATTACCAGCTCTGCCGTTTTGAACATCTCCATCAGTCGAAACTGAATAATTAAGTAAATAGAAGAAATTTTCATTGATTTTAATTATTTTGTGCGGGCCATCTCCATCACTGCCTCCATAACACCTTTCCCAAAGTAAATTTCCCACGCTGTCAGTACATACAACCCAGGGATCTCCCAATCCATGATAATTTGAAATACCAGGACCATCTTTAGTAATATCGATTTCAAGAAGATAACCATTTTGACATTTTTCAGCTGCATAAAACCAATTATTTCCACCATCTGTACCTAAACATTGTTGCCAAAGTAACGTATTGATTTGGGCAAAAGAGAAAAAGCTTTTCAATAATAATATTATGATTACAGAAACTCTGATTATCATTTTGTAATGGTATTAAAGGTGCTGTAGATAATTTATTTACAGCACCTTATTTATAATAGTTAATTAATGATAACCTTTCCGGATTTACTTATACCGGATACAGTTAAGACATAATAATACAAACCGGGCTTAACGTTCCTGGTGTCCCAGACTTGTTGCCCTATTTTTCCGCTAACCGGGAACTGCTGGATTACTTTCCCAGTTATATCCGTAATTTTTATTATCCCATCTGACATGTCATCTGTGAGTTCATAATTAAATGCAACCCATGTGTCAGCAGGATTGGGCTTTGCTGAAATTGTAAGGTCAAGCACTTCATTTAAACTATCAAAGTAGGATGCATTGGAACTTTTATAAAATGAACTGTCGTTTATGTGCATATTGTTATAAAAATGATAATTGTAGCCATAAGTAAGAATATTCCTTGCGATATTGCCTGCAGAGGTTTCGCCATCGACTGCAAAAGTTTCGAGAACAGCGATATCCAGGCTGTCCAGTTCATCCACCATTTTGTTTTCTGCCATCCAGGAAATCTGCATTTCTACGAGGGCTTTAAAGTCGTTATAGTCTTCAAGATTTTCACCTTCCAATCCATACAACGAAGGTAATAAATTTAATAAAATTATAACGCTTGCAGTATCATTCTCAGATAAATACGACGCGATGATCTGTTTGTCGGCTTCCAGTCCGCCTAAATTATCGAGCCAATTGCGGTAATCATTCAAATCGAAAATGTTATCACTTGCGATACTACGAATGATATCCTGTGCAGCCTGAGTTTTTCCAGCATGATACTGAGCCAATTCATCTTCGAGGATGGTTTTATATGTTATTCCTTCTACAGCTTGCCTGAGTATATCCAGCATGTATTCAGGAAGCGGATCTTCCTTCTGCTCAAGGTAGCTAAGCAAAGTGTCCTTATTAAGTTCATCCGGGTTAGCAGAAAGAATTTCCAGCAATATATCATCCGGGAAAACATCAGTACGGTCGGAAACAGCCCTGATAACTTCCTGAGAAAGGTGCGGAGAATGTCCTAAGAGTTGAGTCCTTAATGCCCACATATCATCCGGCTGGGCCGTTTGAATATCGGTTAATTCGGCTTCTGTATCGCCACCATCTTTCAACGATTCATATAAATAGCTTACCGAATTATAATCACTTAGGTTTTGTACATAATCCGCTTCCTTTTCCTGACGCTCACCTGCTGTCAATTCAATATGACCACTACCTCCATAATGATCCGGACAAGTATTGGCCTCACTGATGATTTTTTCAAAATACTCAGGACGCAGTGTATAAATTCTTGTGGGCTCTTCATCTGTGCAAGGATCGCAATAGTAATAATTGATTATATGCGTACCTTCATTCCTGAAATGCCAAACAATAGGAGTGTAACGCGAAAATATATTTCCGGATGACTTATCCTTGCTGCCTTGAGGACCTCGGATCATTGCATTTTCAGGCCGGTTGTCAGTCACTATAAAATCGACTGCATTTCTGGCATTAGTGTTGCATTGATATTCCACACCCATTGCATCTATTAGAGGATCCTGACGATTAGTCCCTTCCGCGTAGTTACCAAAACTTAGGCCATTAAAGTCATTCTTGTAGATGATATCATAGACAGAAGGGCAGTTTAGAACCCTAATGCCTGCATATATACCCTCTTCGGCATCGTTATTTTTATTGAATACATTATTTTCAACTGCAAATCCCATACCATGATAGATATCAATACCTAGACCTATTCCATATCCATCATCTCCTACATGTGCCTCACCATATCCAATTTCAAAATAGTTATTAAGAATAACGGCATAATCAGCATCAGATATAAAAACGCCGGTGTAATTATCGTTGAAAGCAGCATACCCGACAAGAACAGGATAGTCGATCAAAGTAGTAGAAAATACTCCGATTGCCCAATAAAAGCCGTTAAATCTGCAGCTGTCATACTCCTCACATGGAATTGTGCTGGACATACAGACGGGTAACACGCTAAAGCCTGCATTATAAGCTGCAATACCAAGATTCCATTCCGATACATTCTCCAAACCGGGTGCAAGTGAAAAACTGCAGCCACGGAATCTGATTCCTCTTACCCGGTCCAAATCAACATGTTTGTAGAAGGTTTTACCGCTAAAATATTGATCAGTTAAAGTAAAGGTGCAATTTTTAAAAGCGCCGTAATAATCAAGTTCCTGGTACGGAGGATAAGGATTAAAATTTCGGTAATTAATAGCATGTATAGATTTGGCGTTGTTTAAAAATATAGCATCAGTTGCATCTATAATCCCTCCTGTCATGTCATTTTCACCGGGTTTCCAAAGATCAACCGCTGTTACGGCATTTTCAATAGTGGCTCCATTCAGGATCAGTTTTCCCTGGGGACAATACTGGCCAGATATACAATATTGTGAAGCGTTACGAGTGCCCCAAACTTGAATACCCGGCCAGAATTTATCCTCGTAATGGCAACATTTCATATTTGTAAGGGTACCTCCGTCGACTATAACGGTTCCTCCTTGTTCTATTAATAGCTTAGCTTCCGGACCGAATTGAATTTCAGCGGTTATGGTTAATGTTACTCCACTTTTAACAAAAACAGAATTCATAACGGATTTAGAATAATCCCATAATTCATCAGTATATAATATTTCATCATTCTCATGGTCCCATGCCATACATACTGCTGTCTGTGCATTCAATCTGCCATGACCGATATGATCGTTATGCCCATCTTCGTCATACGTGTAATAAGTTCCCTTATCAGCAGATGCTCGTAGGATAGCTGCAATGCTGTCATTCGTCAGGTTGGGATTTTTTGAAAGCATGAGCGCAGCGGTACCGGCTACCATTGCAGAGGCTGCCGAAGTTCTACCAGTGCTAATTTCAACTCCTACAAGCCCATCTTGCGGAACAAGGTGCACAATATCATCTCCTGGAGCACAAATATCTTGTTCTGGGCCAAAATTAGAATCGTCTCTGACATGGTCGTCAACATCTGTGGCTCCAACAGCGAAAACATATTCATGGCTAGCTGGAAAAAAAACATCACCTTCACCCCCATTCCCAGAGGCTGCGACTAAAAATACTCCCTGATTATATGCATAGATTAAAGCATCATTGAGAGCATCATTATTAGCATCTGCCTTTAAAGCCATCTCAATAATATGGGCTTTATCATTACGTGGTAATTTATCGACAGCATAACAAATTCCATATGCAATTCTGTTTGCATAGGAACCATTTTTATCGCTTATACCAGTTTTAAATAAAACCATAGATGTACCTTTGCTATTCCAACCTCCAGCAATTCCAGAAATGTCTACTCCATTATTTGTTTTTGCACCGATAATTCCGGCAATAAGCGTACCGTGCATCCACCATGTTTTATTCAATTCATGTTGATTGGGGTACATAATATCCAGCGAGTCCAAATCATAATTTCTGACATCATTTCCCAGATAAAATGGAGGAAAATGTTCAGAATTATACATTTCTCCCCACCCTTTCCAATCATCAGTGCAATCATTGTTATCATTGTCTAAACCATCACCCGTTGTTGGTTCATTCCATTCATCCCATGCATCTTCACCACCATTGTTTTCATTTTCATTCAGATAAATATTGCTATAATCATCATCTCCCGGACCCAAATCATCATGTTCCCAATCAAAACCAGAATCAAGAATGGCCACAATAATATTGGGATCCCCTGTCGTTATTGTCCAGGCGAAAGGCACTTCAATTTTATCAAGATACCATTGATCATCGCCTTGGTCATATTCAGGATCATCAGGTTCTAATCCATCACATAGGTAATAGATTGAGGTATTAAAATCAATCATGTTAATCGACAGTTCATTGTCAAGTGCTATAGAAAGATCGATGAACTTTTGATTTGAGTTATAGGTGTAAGAAACCCAACCATAACAATATTCATAGTCTCTTGTTAACCCGTATCTGCTTTCAATGGCAGCTTTATCATCAGCATCGGCTAAACTTTCATATTTGACAAATATTAAAGTTGTGTCAATAAAAAATGTGTCCCCCCTACTAATAATAAAATAGTCACCATATTCAAAGTGAATGGTATCGTTTCCGATTATATGAATGCTTCCGAATGCACCATTAAGTGCAAAAAGATATATAAAGATAATTAATGTTAAATATTTCATAATTAAATAAATTAATGGTTTGGTTAAAAAATTGAATTAGAAAATTGGAGGATGAAGTAAAAAAGGAGGACTCTTATTCTGAGAGGATATTGATATATTGACTTGTCTTATGGGTAGTATATTGTAAAAAGAGGAAAAATGAAACATTTTTTGGATGAAACACAGAGACTCTCTCTCTCTCTCTCTCTCTACGGAAATGCTATGTCTGTTAATCCATTCCATGATGGAAGTGTTAAAACCGGGCGATTTTTCATGAAATGGGAATTCTAAAGATACAACATATTAGAAGGGAAAGCAAGAGCGTTTGATAACTTTTTAGAATCTAAGTAGCAGTATTCTAATTAGATATGTTCATGTTTTCGGAATTTCCTTTCCCCACCCCATGATCCACTCCCAGGCCAATTTTTTCTGGAAAATCGGTGATTATCGCGGGAGGGGAAAAATTATCGCGAAGCCGCCTTTTTACAGACGGGGAACTCCCACGGAGTTCGTCGAATTACCATGTTTTCTGCTACTGCCAATCGCGAACTGGGAACTGCGAACTGCCAACTGTCCAACTACCTACTCCCTGCTATTCACAAACCCCACCGCAATCAGCTGATCATACGAATCCCCCTGCTGCCGGTGATACACATAGATGGTGTATTCATTTTCAGTCTGCCAGAAGCTGCCTTCGATAAAAGTGACATTACCGACATTCGACCTGTTCTCCAGGAAAGCATAGACATAGTTGTAATAGCCCTGTTTCAGGAAAATCCTGGCTTCGTAAGATTTTTGGTCGAAATTATAACTCATCAGGTTGGCAGGATTGAATTGCCAGTCGGACAAAGCCCCGAAAACATAGAGGTTACCCTCGGCTGAAGGCGCTTTGTATGGGAGCATAAAATGAACCCATGCGTAATCACCTTCAGTATATGAATCCCGGGTGTCGTTCGCTGAGATCAGCTTACGGCCATTGATATCCTCCTCTGAATAATAATTGCCGTTTGCTCTTGGTATATCTGTCGTCAGGTAAACCTGGAAACCTTCTTCAGTATACTGAATCGACTGCATCCTGTCAGTGTTGTACTTCAGCGTTTTCATATCGAAATAGCGAAACTCATTCCCTGCCGGGAATGCAAGCTGTTCCAACAGGCTGAAATCATATTCATTCCCGATGATCATCCTGGGTTGGATGTTCCGGATCATGTTGTCCCAGCGGCCATTCTGCATGACTAAAACATGAAGGTTGCTGTAAGCATCTGTGAGATAATAATTATCAGTGATAATTTTGAAGTTCACCTGCTGATGGGTATCGCGGAGGTACAAATCAACCGAATTACCTACCTTTCCCTGTACGGTGACTTTCGGGTCATATACCATGAACCGCCTGGTAATCACCACATTCTCATCTTTATCCGTGTCGAGATAAACCTTAAGGATATAATTCCCCGACTTTCTGATCTTCAGGTAATCAGTCGGAAATTCAAGGACATAATTCACATATGGAACAGTAGTATTGAAGGAGGATTTGTAATTTTGAATAAAATCTTCCGTAAATCCGTCCAGGTATTCCATCTGCTGGAGCTGGGAGGTATTCCAGAATGCGTCGCAATGTATAAGTGTGTACTTGTATTGTTTATAACCACCATCAAGGTCATCAAAAGCAAAGACTAGTTTTTCACCGGTATTAAGCTGGATAATGGGCGGAGAGAGTTCGAACCCTGCTTTGTACAAAATCACCGTCTGTATATTATCCTGGTAAACGGCATTGTCGTTGTGAATGAATCCGGATTTGTAATAAGGGTCATCCTGGGCCTGGAACGGAAAAACCAGTGACAGGCAGAGAATGATTATAGAGAAAGTTGTTAAAATACTTTTTTGCATTTTGGCTTTTGAAATAAAATTTTAACGCAAAGATCGCAAAGATTTTTCGGAAAGTTCGCGAAATGTCCTTTGTGATCTTCTTAATCTTTTACTGTCACCAGTAAAACCAAATAAATTTTATTTTTAGTACTTATATTTTGCTGTTTTCCTTCACAAATAATTCGTAAAATTGCACACCCGAAAATATTGATGTTTTTTGATATGTCTGAAGAGATCAAAATCAAGATCAGGAAAGGGCTTACGATCAACCTGGCTGGTGAAGCCGAAAAGACCGTCACTGAAATAAACCCGAAATACTGTGCCATCAAACCTACAGATTTTGTTGGTGTATTTCCAAAACTGCTCATCCAGGAGGGTGATGCGGTAAAAGCAGGATCCCCGCTTTTTTTCGATAAATACAAGGAACAGATACATTTTACCTCACCCATCAGTGGTAAGGTGAAAGAGCTGAGGCGTGGGGAAAAGCGCATCCTGCTTGAGATTGTTATTGAATCTGACGGGAAAGACACGGCAGTTGATTTCGGCAAGGGCGACCCCAATAAGCTTACACGGGAAGAGATTATCGAAAAAATGCTCATCAGCGGCATCTGGCCCATGATACGCCAGCGCCCTTATTCTGTCATTGCTGACCCTGCAGTCAAGCCCAAAGCAATCTTTATTTCCACTTTCGACACGGCCCCGCTGGCACCCGATTACGACCTCATTGTCCATGGCTATGGAGATGCTTTCCAGGTTGGTATTGATGCACTTACAAAATTGACGGAAGGTGCGGTTCACCTGAATGTTAGTGCAGACGCCCAACCATCCGAGGTTTTCATAAACTGTAAAGGTGTTCAGCTCAATAAATTCTCGGGAAAGCACCCTGCCGGCAATGCAGGTACCCAAATCGCATTCCTCGACCCCATCAATAAAGGAGATGCGGTTTGGTGCCTTCGCCCGCAGGAAGTGCTCCATATCGGCCGCCTGTTCCTTAACGGGAAAGTAGATGCCACTCACATGGTGGCCCTGACCGGTTCGGAAGTGAAGCGGCCCCATTATTTTAAGACCAAAATCGGGTCTTCAATATCCGATATGATAAAAGATAACCTGATCAGGGATGATGTCCGTTATATCAGCGGTAATCCTCTTACCGGGCAAAGAATCGAAAAGATCGGATATATTGGCTTTTATGATTCACAGGTTTCGGTTATTCCCGAAGGCGACCATTTCGAGTTTTTAGGCTGGGCCCTGCCTGGATTAAAGAAATTCAGCTATTCGCGATCCTATTTCTCCTGGCTAAAGCCAGGAAAGAAATTCAGGCTCGATACAAATTATAACGGCGGGGAAAGGGCTTACGTGATGACCGGCTACTTCGAAAAGGTTTTCGGATGGGATATATATCCGCTGCAGCTTATCAAAGCCATATTGATTGAAGATGTTGACCTGATGGAAAAGCTAGGTATTTATGAGGTCGATGAAGAAGACTTTGCCCTCTGCGAGTTTATTGACACGTCGAAAACGGAAATACAGGCTATCGTGCGCAAGGGACTTGACCTGATGCGCAAGGAAATGAGTTAGGGATAAAGAAGTCAGAAGACAGAAGTCAGAAGACAGAAGTCAGAAGACAGAAGACGGCAGTCAGAATTTGGAATTTGGAATTAAAAATTTAATGGTAGGGCTCTGATGAAATCACTCAGAAATTTCCTGGACCGGGTAAAACCCCAATTTGAAAAAGGGGGAAAATTTGAAAAGCTTCACGCAACTTTTGAGGCCTTTGAATCTTTCCTGTTTATTCCCAATAAAGTCACGCATACCGGCAGTCATATCCGGGATGCCATTGATTTGAAAAGGACAATGACCGTTGTGATCCTTGCCCTTATCCCGTCATTGCTTTTCGGGATATACAATATTGGCTTCCAGCACTTCCTGTCGCATGGTGAAACTACCGGATTCTGGCAGATGTTCGGGTACGGCTTCCTAAAAGTGTTACCGATAATCGTAGTGTCATATGTGGTAGGTTTAGGCATCGAGTTTACCTTTGCCCAGGTAAAGGGTCACGAAGTCAATGAAGGCTTCCTGGTTACCGGGATGCTCATACCGCTGGTGATGCCTCCGGATATTCCGCTTTGGATGTTAGCGCTGGCAGTGGCTTTTGCCGTTATTTTCGGAAAAGAAGTCTTCGGTGGAACGGGAATGAATATTATGAACCCTGCCCTGACAGCCAGGGCATTCCTGTTTTTCGCCTATCCGCAGGACATGACAGGCGATAAAGTATGGATCGCCGAAAAAGCTGACGCCTTTTCGGGTGCAACCCCGCTGGGCCACGCGCTGGTCGGAGAATTTGATAAGATACCAGCTCCAATCGACATGTTCCTTGGTTTTATCCCTGGCTCCATTGGTGAAACCTCCACGGTGGCAATCCTGATTGGTGCTGTAATCCTTATTGCAACCGGCATTGGAAGCTGGAAAATCATGCTTTCTGCCGTTGTAGGAGCACTCGGTTTCAGTTATTTCCTTAACCTGGTGTCTTTTAACGATTACACGGCAATACCTGCTTATTATCACCTGATCATGGGCGGGTTTGCTTTTGGCGTAGTCTTCATGGCCACAGACCCGGTCAGCGCAGCCCAGACCAACCGTGGCAAATGGATTTATGGATTCCTTATCGGGATTTTGGTGATCCTGATCCGTGTATTCAATCCTGCCTACCCTGAAGGAGTCATGCTCGCCATCCTGCTGATGAACGTCTTCGCGCCGCTTATCGATTACTATGTCGTGGAAGCCAATATCAGTAAGCGATTGAAAAGAATTAAACCTGCAAAAGCCTGATTTAATGTCGAACCGGAATAAAATTAAAATATATGTACAGTAACTCATATGTGTTCCGATACGCCGCCATCATGGTGATCCTGGTTGCTGCCGTCCTGTCTTCCGTGGCTATGCTTCTTAAACCGGCACAGGATAAGAATGTTGCCGTAGCCAGGATGAGAAGTATACTTGCCGCTGCCAATATCGAAGCCAGTGCGGAGAATGCAATTGAACTTTTTGATAAATATATTGTCGAAGAGGATGCACTCTCACCACAGGGCGATTTGATTGGCATATACAAGAATCAAAAGCTCGAAAAGGGAGATGTGAGGCCTTTTGAGATCAACCTGAAAGAGGAACTCTATAAACAGTCAAAAGGGAATGAATTTGAGCTGCCCCTTTATATCGCAGATATCGACGGGAAAAAGTTGTATATCTTTCCTCTACTCGGAAGGGGCCTTTGGGGGCCGGTTTATGGTAACCTGGCTCTGGAGGGGGACTTTAACACTGTCGCCGGTTCTATGTTCGGACATGATAAAGAAACCCCCGGTTTAGGCGCCGAGATCCAAAATACTGAATTTGAAGTTCAGTTTATCGGAAAGAAAATTTTTGACGAGAATGGAAAATTTACATCCATCAAAGTCATGAAAGGCGCATCAAAAATACTTACGCCCGAACAACTGGTACATGGGGTCGATGCCATATCAGGTGGGACCATAACCAGCAATGGGGTTTCGGCAATGCTGCAAAGCAACCTGACTAATTATCTTGAATTTATTAAGAAACAAAATATTAAATAAGCATGGAAGCCAAGGAAAAAGAATCCCTTTTTTCTGCAAAGAACAGAAAGCTGATTTTTAATCCGCTGAATATTGATAATCCCATCACTGTGCAGGTGTTGGGAATATGTTCTGCCCTGGCCGTAACGGCCAAGCTCAAGCCGGCATTTGTCATGGCCGTATCGGTAGTCGTGGTCACTGCATTTTCCAACCTGGTTATATCCACCATCAGAAACGGTATACCGCCACGGATCAGGATCATCGTACAGTTGACGGTCGTCGCCACCCTGGTTATCCTGGTAGATCAGTTCCTGAAAGCTTATGTCTATGATGTCAGCAGGCAGTTGTCGGTTTTCGTAGGGTTAATCATAACAAACTGCATCCTGATGGGCCGCCTGGAAGCCTTTGCGATGGCAAACAAACCCTGGCAGTCGTTCCTCGATGGAATCGGAAACGGTTTGGGCTATAGCTGGATCCTGATTGTGCTCGGATTTGTCAGGGAATTGTTCGGCTCCGGCACCCTATGGGGCTACCCGGTGATGCCGCAGGTTATTTATGATATGGGCTATAAAAATAACGGACTGATCATCCTTCCCCCGATGGCCCTGATCCTGGTGGGCCTTATCATCTGGGTACAACGTTCAAGAACACCTGAACTCATTGATAAAAGCTGATTTCATCATCCTAAAACCGAAATAACATGCAAGAATATATCAATCTGTTCGTTAAGTCCATCTTTATCGACAACATGGTTTTTGCTTTCTTCCTGGGTATGTGTTCCTACCTGGCCGTGTCGAAGACTGTCAAAACCGCTGTCGGGCTGGGGATCGCTGTTGTTTTTGTCCAAACCATAACCGTTCCGGTGAATTATATCATTCAGAATCATCTTCTTTCCCCGGGAGCTTTGAGTTGGATATCCCCGTCCTTTGCCGGAATGGACCTTACATTCCTCAGTTTCATGATGTTCATAGCAACGATTGCATCTATGGTGCAACTTGTTGAAATGGTTATTGAAAAATTTTCCCCGTCGTTATACAATTCACTGGGGATTTTTCTTCCGTTGATTGCCGTGAACTGTGCCATTCTCGGAGGCTCCCTGTTCATGCAGGAACGGGAATACCCTACAGTCTTGCATGCTACGGTCTTTGGACTCGGCTCCGGTGTTGGTTGGGCTATCGCTATCATTGGCATAGCGGCTATCAAGGAGAAAATCCGGTATTCAAATATCCCTGCACCTCTCAGGGGGCTGGGGATTTCGTTTATCCTGACCGGCCTGATGGCACTGGCTTTTATGTCATTTTTAGGTATTAAACTATAATGTTAAACCCATCCTCAAGAAATTGACTATGAGTATTGGAATAGTAATTGCCGTGAGCATTGTCGTCTTCCTGGTCATCATTCTCCTGCTGGTCGGCATCCTGATTTATGCACGCATGAAACTAATGCCCCAGGGATTAGTGAAGATTACAATTAATGATGATAAAGAACTGGAAGTTTCACCAGGTTCATCCTTACTCTCTACTTTATCCAACAGCGGGATTTTCCTTCCCTCAGCCTGCGGTGGAGGTGGTACCTGTGCCATGTGCAAATGCCAGGTCTTAGAAGGAGGGGGTAGCATTCTACCTACCGAAACAGGTTACTTCACCCGCAAAGAGCAGCAAAACCACTGGCGCCTTGGATGCCAGATTAAAGTCAGGGAAAACCTTAAAATTCAGGTGGATCCACATATTTTCGGGATCAAAAAATGGGAATGCGAAGTGGTATCAAACAGAAATGTCGCCACTTTCATAAAAGAATTTGTTGTAAAGCTTCCTGAAGGAGAACATCTCGATTTCAAATCAGGCGGATATATCCAGGTTGATGTGCCACCTTGTGAAGTGGATTACGGTAAAGATATCCATGTGGAGGATGAATACCGTGATGAGTGGGATAAGTTTAAGATGTGGCACCTCAAAATGAAGAACACCGAGCCGATATTCAGGGCTTATTCCATGGCCAACCAACCGGCGGAGGGAAATATTATTATGCTCAATGTCCGTATAGCAACTCCTCCTTTCGATCGAAAATCCGGTGGTTTTATGAAGGTCAATCCTGGAATTTGTTCGTCTTTCATCTTCTCCCGTAAAGCGGGCGATAAGGTGATGATCTCAGGCCCTTATGGAGAATTCTTCATCAAGAATACCAATAGAGAAATGATGTTCATTGGTGGCGGAGCCGGCATGGCCCCCATGCGGTCGCACATTTTTGACCAGTTCAGAACGAAAAGGACAGACCGTAAAGCTACTTTCTGGTATGGTGGAAGGTCATTGAGGGAGCTCTTTTATGTAGATGAATTCCAGGAGATAGAAAAGAATTCCCCGAATTTCAAATTCAATATCGCCCTTTCAGAACCTAAAAAGGAAGATAACTGGAACGGATACACCGGATTCATCCACCAGGTGATCATCGACAATTATTTAAAACAACACCCGGAACCGGAAGAGATCGAGTATTATATCTGCGGACCACCGATGATGAACCAGGCCGTGCTGAAGATGCTCGACGATTATGGCGTACCCCAGGATATGATCGCGTTTGACGATTTTGGAATTTAAATGTTAAACCCCGAAAGGTGTTGAATTAAAAACCAAAATAAACTAACAATTCTTCTATCCTAAGATTATTTTACTCTCAAAACAATAAACCTCACTTTCCCGGCATTATCTTTGCATGTTTCTAACCAAACCAAAAAAATTCAATTATGAAAAATGTCGTCATTCTATCTTTTCTCTTTCTCTTTTGCTTCAGCTTTCTAGCTGGCGCCCAGGATATCATTTATAAAAAAGATGGTTCCAAAGAAGAAGCTAAGATTATCCTTGTAGGCGAAAAGGAAATCCAGTATAAAAAGTTTAGTAACCTGGCCGGCCCGGTTTATTCTCTCGATAAGAATGATATCTTGTTGATCACCTATGAGAATGGAGAGTATGAAATGATAAGCAAAACCGAAAATGTTGAAAAGCCTGATAAGATTGATCTCAGAAAAGACTTTGCCAGGAATGTATTCTCCTACCATATGTTTGATCTTGTTTTTGGTGATTTTGCCTTTTCTTACGAACGCATACTGTCTAACGGGCAAGTAGGTCTTAAAATTCCTGTTGCTTTAGGATATTATCGTAATAATAATTTTGGAAACTTCAATAATATATTTTATTCCGGGATAGGTGTGAATTTTTATCCGATAGGCCAGGGGATAGTTAGGTATTTCATGGGCCCGCAGGCTCGCATTGGTTTAGGCCAGGAGAGTGATTGGGTAATCTATTACGATGAAAATGGGGATTACATGAATGATGAAGAGGTGAAAAACGAAGGCCTTTACACACAGTTTTTTGTAGATAATGGCGTCATCTTTGTGCCCGTAAAGAATTTCAGTATCTCAATCATAGCAAGTGTGGGCGTCAGGTATTTTCCGGAAGCTCAATATAGTGATGATGTTTTAAGGCCCGATGGCCAGTTTGCCGTGAATATCAGCTATCGCTTTTAAACTTACCTATGAAGGCATTTCTTCATGGGGTTGCTGCCCTGGCAATAGTTTCCCTGTTTTCCTGTACTTCTGTGCAAAAGAAGATCATGTTCCAGGGGCAGACCCAGGGCACCTATTATGCCGTAACCTATTTTGATACAGAAGGAAGAAATTTCCAGCCCCAGATAGATTCCATCCTTAAAACCTTCGATCTCTCAGTGTCGATGTGGGTGCCCGAATCCATTATTTCAAGGATTAACAATGGGGATTCGCTTGTTCAGCCTGATAATTGGTTTATAGATATTTTCAAACGCTCCCAGGAAATAGCCGCTAAAACCGGGGGGGCTTTCGATTGTACCGTCGGGCCGCTGGTCAATGCCTGGGGTTTTGGTTTTAAAGGTAAGATGAAAATGGACCAGGCAAAAGTCGACAGCTTGCTGCAATATGTAGGATTCCGGAATGTCAGTCTGGATGATCAAAACCGGATATTGAAACCCGACGGAGTCCGGTTTGACTTTAATGCCATCGCTCAGGGCTATGCGGTCGATGTGCTCGGGAATTACCTGGTTTCACAAGGAATAAAAAATTATCTGATCGATATAGGGGGAGAAGTCCTGGGGAAAGGAGCAAAACCTGAAGGGCAGCCCTGGCTGGTCGGTATCGAAAACCCTGCTACAGACAGTTTATCAGAGCGTACAATCAATACTAAAGTAAAGCTGACTGAAAAGGCACTTGCTACTTCCGGGAATTACCGCAAGTACTATGAAGAAAATGGCATCCGTTATTCCCATACGATCGATCCCCATACCGGCTATCCCGTCCGTCATTCGCTGCTAAGCGTCTCAGTCCTTGCGGGAGATTGCGCCACAGCCGACGGCTATGCGACAGCTTTCATGGTCATGGGATTTGAAAAAGCCAGGGATTTTGTTGAAAACGAACCGGCTATGGAAGCTTTTTTTATCGTTTCCGGCGAAGTCGGCACCTACAAGACCTATGCTACAAAAGGGTTTGAGGAAATTATTGAACCGGAATAGTTTCAAATTCCAGATTTCAAATTTCAAGTTTCTGACTGCTGAATGCTTACTACCTACTGCCTACTGTTCTCACACGCTTCCCCACCATCGCCAATACCGCAGGAGCATCCATAACGCTCCCCGGTTGTGGGATCAATGCTGGAACAGCTTTTTTTGAATTCACCGTTTTTAGTCAGTAGAATTTTTATAGCGAAACCCGCGAAAGCAAAGCCAATAAGAACGATCGAAATTATGAGGATTTTAAGTAACATTTTGATAAGTTATAATTTTTACTAATAACCACTAACCATTAACCATTAACCGCCGGCTGAATTCCGAGCAAATGATGCCTGCGGCCACTGCGGCATTCAGCGATTCGGCGCCCTTTGACCTGGATGGTATCCCCACCCGGTGCGTTAAAAGAGGGAAATATTCTTCCGATATCCCCTTTGATTCGTTTCCGATGATTATAGCAGCCGGAAATTCCGGTTCAGTATTATAAATACTCTCACCATCAGAAATGGTGCCATATATACGCCAGGTATCACTAAGGCTGATCAAGAGTTGCTTAAGATCGGTATAGTGTAAGCTTACCCGGCAGAACGAGCCCATCGTGGCCTGGATAACCTTGGGGTTATATACATCTACTGTATCAGGAGAACAAAAGACATGTCCGATACCGAACCAGTCGGCTGTGCGAATGATCGTGCCAAGGTTCCCCGGATCCTGAATGCGGTCGAGCAGCAGAATTATATTTCCAAAAGTTTCCGGTGATGGAATGGCTGAATCAGGATAACCTACCACCGCAAGTACCTCATTTGGAGTCACCAGGTTACTGATTTTTTTCAGCTCTTCTTCCGTCACCTCCTGGATAACGAATTCCTGGCTGGCAATTATTCGCTGATGCGATTCAATCCAGGTTGGTGTGCCATAAATAATGCGAATACGAAAGTGGCTATTCAGCAGGTCATCGACCAGTTTAACCCCTTCTGCGATGAACGCCCGGTTCAGTTGACGGAATTTTCCCAGCCGGAGTGATTGAAGGTATTTTACCTGGTTTTTGGAAAGCATGACCGGTTAATAAGTTTTACACATCGATGATGGAATGCAAAGGGTATAATCTGCAAGTTTGGAATTTTCCTCCGCCAGCGTATCGAGACTATCCTGTTCAACCGAAGCTATCGTCAATATCCGCAAATCTGGTTTTTCCTGCCGGATATACCAGACAATCCCTTCGAAATTATTACTGTGATAAGCGCCGTTGTAATGGATGAAGACCTTCCCTTCCTTCCGGTTCTGAAGGATGAAATAAGCCATTGTCGCATCTTTGACCGCCTGGGCTTTGGCAATATTTAATGTGTCGTGCCCGCCGGCATCTTTCATCATCGCAACCAGTTCCTTATATCCTTTTAATTCGGGATCATAAGCGATAGGTAAAGGGGGCAGAAGGGCTTTAGCTTCGCCTGTCAAACTGTCAAGGGCTGTAAGACCATTTTTATTGACTAAGGAAGCATAGCGCCGGGGTATGTTGGTAGCTACAAAAGGGATTTTGTTTACCAGTGCAAATTTAACCAGCGGCTTATAATCGGTTTTGTAATTCTTCCAGAGCTTAGCCTCATCTTCAAAATTCCGCTCTTTAATTTTACCTGAAAGATATTCATCCAGGAGAAGCTGGTTATCGGATTCAAACATTTCGGCACCGATAACCAGGTCGTCTTTCTTTTCAGCAAACAGGTCTTTCGTTAATTCTAACTCAAGCCAATGACAAATGGGCGAGTCATGCAGTTCGCCGAAAAAGACAATATCTGATCCTATTGCATCCTTTAAGACTTCTTTATAATCGGCATTTTTACCCTTCAGGTCAAAAAACTGATAGGCCTGCTTATCAGATTTCATAGCGGAACCTAAAAAACACACACCTAATACTAGCAGTATACTTTTTTTCATCTTGATTTATTACTGGTTATATTTATCCCTGATTTCACGGTCAATCTCAACCGGTTTACCCATTGAATCAATCCTGACATAAATGACTTTCGTTGAACAGACTGTTTCTTCTTCATGGTTTGTAAAGTTGAACCGCCTGGCTTCGATGTATAGTGCAATAGAAGTGTGGCCAACCCTTTCAACTTTCCCGTAAATCCTGATGTGCTCATTGACCTTGACAGGCTTCTTAAACAGCACTTCATCAATTTTGAGGGTAATCACCTGCGGGGTACAGCAAACAGAACTTGCCATCGCCCCGCCTGCTTCATCAAGCCAGGATAACATAGTACCGCCAAACAGGTTATTGTTGATCCCGATGTCGCTGGTTTTACATATCTTGGTGGAAATCAATTCCATTAGAAATTAGAAATTAGAAATTAGATATTAGATATTAGAAATTAGATATTAGATATTAAAATTTTGAACTTTGAACTATCTTTTCTTCAGTTTCTCCAGCATAAACATAAGTGGAAGAAGATTTTCCATGCCCTCAAGGATTTGGATCTGCCCATCTTCATTGCCCATGATGACCCGCATTTTCCGGCCATGCCGGTTCTCATATTCTGCCATGACCTGGCGGCAGGCTCCACAGGGAGTGACGGGCTTATCAAGTTTAAACTCATTGGACCTGGCGAAAATAGCAATTGCATCTACCGAAACATCCGGGAATTGAGCCTGGGCATAAAACAAAGCTACGCGTTCCGCACAAATCCCTGATGGATAAGCCGCATTTTCCTGGTTATTACCGCTGATCACAATGCCATTTGTCAAGCGAACAGCAGATCCAACCCGGAAAGTAGAGTAGGGGGAATAGGATGTTTCCGACGCTTGTGTGGCTTGTTCGAGCAATTCCCGGTCTGAATTATTCAATTCCTTTAAAGAAGTAAATTCTTCGACGCGGACGCTGATCTGTTTTATATCCATTCTTATTCCTCTGCTTCTTTCTTCTGTCTTTCAGGCTTAATGCTTCCATCCAGGATAGCCAGGTAAGTTGCCGTTCCCTGCAGTACCTCAATTGCTTTGGCAATTTCCGGGTCATCACTCAGCGACGCGATAATGCGTCCTTTTTGATAATAATAGCGGGCTACGATCTCATCCTTTAGAATAAGTTTTATTTCATCCTTATAGGTGATCAGGTCTTCGCTTTTATCGTGGAGAATCTTGGATTTTAATGCATTATAGTCTTGTTCTATCGCATCAAAGTAGTTTTCTTTAGTAGCGTTGGTCTTTAATTTCTCAAGGGCTTCTTCGCTGGCGGTCTGGTAATCATAATTCTTATCCTTCAGAAAACCAATCAGTTCGTTAAAGATCTCATCACTTACGACAAATTCATCCGGCGATGCTATGCTGCTGTGCTCTAAGGCGAACTGGTTCGCAAAGTCGAAGAGAAAGTACTTTGTGATCAGCGTTTGAGAAATCTTGCTCAATTTCATAGCATCCATATTGACATCAGGTTCAATACCCCCGCCATCATAAACAGACCGGCCATTTTTCGTTTTGAATTCAGAGATCAGCGAATCCGGGACCTTTTCAGACAAGCCGTTTTTATCCTTATGAAAATAATCAATGGCCTGGATACAACGGCCACTCGGAATATAATACTTTGCGACAGTGATTTTAACCTGTGAATTATAGGTCAGGGGGATCACATTCTGTACAAGGCCTTTTCCATAGGTCCGCTGCCCTATGATTACGCCTCGGTCAAGGTCCTGTATAGCGCCTGCAACGATCTCAGATGCGGAGGCACTGCCCCTGTCAACCAGGATGGATAATGGCATATCCTTGTCCACCGGGGCAAAGCGGGTAAAATGATCCTGGTTCTTGGAGGATATCTTGCCTTTGGTGCTGACAATGAGCTGGTTCTGATCTACAAAGAGGTTGCAGATATTCACTGCCTCATTTAACAATCCGCCACCATTCCCTCTGAGATCCAGTATAATGCCTTTGAGTTCATTATTGCTTTTTAATTCGGTTAAGGCCTTTTTAACTTCATTGCCTGCATTTTGGGTAAAATTGGTCAGCTTGATATAACCGATCCCGCCGTTTAACATGCCATAATAAGGAATATTGGGTATTTTAATCTCTTCACGTACTACTTTCATTATCAATGGGTCCGATATACCAGCACGACCGATCAGGATTTCCAGTTCAACACCAGGTTGACCTTTAAGGATTTCACTGACATCGTCTGAATTTTTGTCTTTCATCGATTTTCCATTGATCTCCAGGATCTTATCGCCAGCTTTAAGGCCTGATTTCTGGGCTGGGAATCCTTCATAAGGTTCCGATATAACTACATAACTTCCATTTTTATGAATAAGGGCACCTATACCGCCGTACTGATTTGTCATCATCAGCTTGTAATCTTCCGCGTTGGATTCAGGAATGTAAACCGTATAAGGGTCAAGCGTTTCGAGCATGGCTTCTATCGCAGTTTCAGTAAGTTCACCGGGATTGATCAGGTCAGCATAATTTTTATCAAGCTCTTTTAACAGTGTGGCATAGATATCCAGGTTCTTTGAGATTTCAAAGTTGTTCTCACTCTGACCGGTCGAATGGAATGAGATAACAAGGCAGAAAAAGAGAAGAGCAATAAAGTTCAGTCGGAAATATTTCATAGTATAATATTTATTTACTCAGACAAAGAAGAAGACGAATTGTTCAATTTTTTATTTAGTTCTGAGTATAAACGCTTCAGAACTGCTTTTATTTTGATATCCAGGTCTTCTGTTGGAAGATGGATATTCGTTGTATAAATAATTCCCAGGATACAATGCTGTTGATCTTTAACAAGGTGATCGTATAATTCATGCTTGTGCGCCCGGTATACTTCCCTGATCTGTCGTTTGACCCTGTTTCTGTCTACTGCATTTTTGAAAGTCCGCTTTCCCACACTGATTAAAATCTGGGCAGGATCCGGGGTTTCCAATGGTATAACAAGCCAAAAAATTTTAAATGGATAAATAAAAAAAGTGGATCCTTCAGCGAAAAGCCGGTCTATAAGTTTTTTTTTTCTTAATATTTCATCTTTCCTGAAGGAGAAGAGGGACATATCATGCCTGGCATTAGCTTCCGGAATTGGCTTCAGCAGGATGTGGCATCCGATTGAAGATCATCACTGATTTCAAGAAGTTTACTTGGTTTTTTTTATATTCTTATGTAAAAACTCCTCAATGGCCATAATCATCGATGGGGCGGTTTTAGTAGGCGCTTCAATATTTAAAGTCAATCCTGCTTCTTTTACCGCATTGGTTGTCGTTGGTCCAAAAGCTCCGATAACTATGCTGTTTTGCTTGAATTCAGGGAAATTTTTGAAAAGTGACGCAATGCCGGATGGGCTGAAAAATATGAGCATGTCATATTTCTTAATATCGATGTGTGATAAATCACTGGCCAGTGTTTTATAAAAAATCCCTTTGGTGTAATTGATCAAATTATCATCCAGCATTTTAGAAATACTTGCCTTTTGGATGTCGGAACAGGGCAAAAGGTATTTTTCTTCTTTGTGCTTGCGGATGACCTCCATCAGGTCATCAAAACTTTGTTTGCCATGGAAGATTTTCCGCTTCCGGTATTGGACATATTTTTGCAAATAGAAGGCTGTGGATTCACTCATGCAGAAATATTTCATTGTCTGTGGAATATCTGCCCTCAGTTCCTTAGCCATTCTGAAATAGTGGTCAACAGCATTGCGACTCGTGAAAATTACAGCACTGAAATCCAGCAGGTTTATCCGCGACTGGCGGAATTCTTTCGATGGAATTCCTTCGATATTAATAAACTTCTGAAAAGCGATGTCGACGCTATATTTCTTTGTAAGATCGCCGTAAGGTGATTTCTCTATGTCAATCGGCTGCGGTTGTGATACTAGAATGTTCATCAATTTATTTGTGTATCAGATTGTTAATACTACATTCATCAACGACAACCATTTTTTCTCTCTCAGGAGAAAAAATATTTGCTTAGAAATTTTGCTGCAACAACAAGGGGCAGAATTTCGAGGGTGCAAAGGTATAAAAATAAATGAAACAATGAAAATTTTGGATCAGATAAACCTATTGCGACTCCCCTCATGAATCGCAGGAATATCATAATCAGCACTAATCCCCCTGCTATATAAAGGAATAACTCGTGATAGGTGTAAACAATGAGCAGCAAAAGCGGCAAAAGAAGGATACCCAAAACAAGGTTATAAATCAGGATATTCTGTATATACTCCTTAGCCGTTTCCGTATTTTTAAAAGTCACGCTGATTAGCCAGATAACTAAGATTTTTAAGAGAGAGAAGGCTATGTAAATACCCAGAAACTGCACGAATACCAGTAAAGTCTTTATTCCTTCGGTTGAACCGGGTGAGGATATTTCTACAGACTGATGGATTAACATTGTGACAGATATGATATAAATGAGCAGCATAGGGAAAAAACTCCGGTGGGAATAAACAGGGCTCTCCCTGATCAGCTGAATAGAGGCTGATCGTTTGAAAATTGATGAACCAAAAAGTTTTAACCTTTTCTCATGATAATACCTGGTTATAGTCAATATAACGAATCCGGCCAACAGGATCCAGAATATCCAGTTGTTTTTTAACTCCGAAGATGCCAGGGGCTGTAAAATCATATTTGCAGGCGCAGCATCGAGAAATGGAAGAGGAGAAGAAGGACCCTTTGAAACCTCGTGGTAAAGCTCCCAAAGCCCCGGGTCAAGGAACTCGCTGATAGAATGGCCCGGATAACAAACTAATGTATCGGTGATAACCTCTGGCAATTGTTTTAATTTACCGCAAAATTAGTTAAAAAGCTTTTTCACATTCATCGCAGTTCCTTATATTTGCCGTATTAGTTAGTGGTTATTGGTTAGTAGTTAATGGTAAACTATAAATAACCTCTTACCAACACCCACTAACCATTAACAAATAACCAATAACTAATTTATGTTCAATCTGATTTTATTCGGTCCTCCGGGATCAGGAAAAGGTACCCAGTCGTCACGAATTGCCGAAAAGTATAACCTCGTTCACATCTCCACCGGGGATATCTTCCGCCGGGAGATCCGGAACAAGAGTGCACTGGGATTAAAAGTTCAAAGTATAATTGAAAGGGGAGAATTAGTCCCGGATGACTTGCTGGTGGATATTTTAAGGTCAGCTTTACAACAAGCCGGCAATCCACGCGGTTTTGTTTTCGATGGCTTTCCCCGCACGATCAGGCAGGCAGAAGATCTTGACAAACTGCTTAACGAAACAGGTGAAACAGTTTCTCTGGTGCTTTCCCTTGATGTTGATGAAGAAGAGGTCGTAACAAGATTATTAAAGCGGGCTCAACTGGAAGGCCGTAAGGATGATACGGAAGATGTTATCCGTAACAGGATGAAGGTTTATCATTCTCAGACCCATCCCCTTATGGAATATTATAATCAACAGGCAAAATTTAAATCTCTCACCGGAGTAGGCTCGATCGATGATATTTTCAGAGATATCTGTAAAGAGATCGATAGAAGCAGGAGTTAAATCAAGTCTAAAGAGACACTGACCCCGGTATCCTGGTTGAAAACTACCTTGAATCCCAGTTTCTTAAAAACAGTGATCATGGCCTGGTTGTCTTTGGTAGTTTCGGCTGCAATTCGTTTGAGATGCCATTGGCGGGCAATTTCCACACAGTATTCCGTCAAAAGCGTTCCTAATTCCTTCTTCTGCCAGGCATCAGAAATCAATACGGCATATTCGACTGTTTCATGGTCAAGGTCTGCAATCAGCCTTCCCACTCCGATCAGTTTCTTTTTTCCTTCTTCTATAACTTCAGCTACTATGGCAATTTCACGGGCATAATCAATGAAGCAGAACTGGGTGGCTATTTCATGTGAATCGTAATGGAAGTTATATCTGAACCTTGAATAAATCGATTCTTTGGAACAACTTCCAAGAAGGTCCAACCACAAAGGCTCATCTTCCGGTTTGATAGGGCGCAGGAGGATGGGCGTTCCATCGACCAGCTGAGCCGGCTTGGTATATTTATCCGGGTATGGATGAATAAGCAGGTGTGAGAACTGCGGCAGATCTTTGCCAACGAGTTCCTGATCGATCACAATCCTTGCATCCAGGGCGATTACATCATTTGTGGCTACGAGCAAAGGGTTGATATCGAGTTCGACGATCTCAGGATAATCGGCGGCCAGGTACGAAAGCCGGATAATGACTTCAATCAGTTTTTCAATATCTTTTGCCGGTGCACCGCGGTAACCTTTCAGGAAAGGATAGATCTTCAGCGACTCGATCATTGATCTTGTAAGCCTTTCATTCAAAGGCGGAAAAGCCAGCTTTGTATCCTTGAATACCTCTGCACCCACACCACCCATGCCAACCAGCAGCACGGTACCGAAGACAGGGTCTTTTTTAATACCAAGGATCATTTCAGTGGCATCTTTCATGTTGACCATCGGTTGGATAGTAACACCCTCGATCTTCACATCAGGCATCTTTTCTTTTATGCTCCGGGTCATATTTTTAAAATTGTTCCAGACTCCGTCTTCGTCTTTAATATTAAGAATCACCCCACCTACGTCCGATTTATGGGTAATATCCGGCGAATGTATCTTCATGACCACCGGGTAACCGATCTTGTTAGCGATGTCGGCTGCTTCGATAGCCGATTTTGCAACAACAGGCTGGGTTGTGGGTATACCGTAAGCTGCAATCAATGATTTGGAAACATCTTCTGCAAGAATCTTGTCTTTTGTAAAATAATGTTCAATAAATTCCTTCCGGACCTTTTCGCGGTCAAGCGTAAAGGATACCGGGAAATCTTTCGGAGTTTCAAATAATGAATCCAGGTTCTTGGAATAGCTGGCCAGCGTCATAAACGCACGGATGGCTCCTTCAGGCGTATCATAGGTAGAAATGCCGTGTTTGTTGAAGATATCGATACCTTCCCTCATACTCTGCCCGCCCAGCCAGGCTGCCATAATAGGTTTGGTCGTATGATCGGTCAGCTTGGTGATTTCAATGGCCGTGGACGTCGGATTGGTCATGGCTTGAGGGGTAAGGATGACAAGAGCAGCATCGACATCCGGATCTTCCAGGACAATCCCGGCTGCTGTGGAAAATCTTTCAGGAGATGCATCTCCAATAACATCGACCGGGTTGCCATGCGACCAGAATGGAGGCAGGTAATCATTTAATTTCTTCATCGTATCTTCGGAAAGTTTGGTCAGCTTTCCATCCATGGAGATCAGCGCATCAGTAGCCATAACCCCCGGGCCGCCGGCATTAGTGATGATAGCTAAATTTCTTCCTTTAGGGATATTTTTCTGTGCCATCAATTCAGTAAAATTGAAAATATCTCCGATATCATATACCCTTGCAACGCCGGCACGCTGGAAAACAGCGTCATAAACGGCATCTTCCGAAGCCATGGCCCCGGTATGGGAGGCGGCTGCAGCTGCAGATTCCGGGTAACGGCCTGCCTTGTAAACAATGATCGGCTTTTTGCGTGCGAACGCACGGGCAGCCGTCATAAACTGTCTTGCTTTGGATATGGATTCTACATACAGAATAATTGACCGCGTACTGGGATCTTGTCCGAAAAAGTCGATCAGGTCGCCAAAACCGACATCCATCGTATTGCCGATAGATACGAAATAAGAAAAGCCGATATTCTCTTCATTGGCCCAGTCAAGTGCAGAAGTACAAAGCGCGCCAGATTGGGAGATAAAAGCCACATGTCCCTTTTTGGCAGTACCTGCTGCAAAACTGATATTCATATTATACCCGGGAACGATTATGCCCAGACAATTTGGCCCGATTACTCTCATCCCGGTGAATTTAGAAACTTCAGCCATTACTTCCTCCTCTAATTTCTTACCTTCTGCTCCGGTCTCTTTGAAACCCGCCGACATGATGATGATACCCAGGATGCCCGATTCACCACATTCCCTGACGATCCCCGGGACCGTTTTGGCATTGGTGCATATTACTGCAAGATCAGGAACCTTGGGCAGGCTCTTCACATCTTTGTAACAGGGAATACCCATCACGGCTTCGTGTTTTGGGTTAATCGGGTATACAACACCCTGGAATCCGCCGCCAACCAAATTCTTGAGCGTAATCCCGCCAACACTGTTCGGATCATTGGATACACCGATGATTGCAAGGCGTTGCGGCCTGAATATTTTTTGTAATGTCTTAACTGCCATTTCGAAATATATTATAAAGTTTTAATGATCGATTCGTTATAATTTACAGAACTGCACAAAGGTAATTTTATTTTGTGAATTAATTAACAGTAATGGAAATTTTATAGCGGGACTATGGGGAGGGGGCTCACGCTAACGCCTTCTTATAAATCCTGAAAACCTTTGCAACCTTGCCGCCCATTTTTTCCATTTCAGCACGTACCTTATAATTGGTCTCGAGTTCCAGATGGCTGTCGATAACCCTGAATTTCCTTCGGGTTGCCGTTTCAAGCATTTTGATCCCCATCAGGGCATCAAGACCAATTCCCTGGAAATCTGAACGGATCCCTCCGAGGAGCAGGACAAGTTGATCGGTCTTTTTTGCTGCCCTGAGAATGTGAAAGATCCCAAACGGTAACAATTTCCCTTTTGCTTTCTGCAAACCTTCCGCAACATCAGGCATGCCAATGATGAAGGCGACAATTTCATCCCGACCGGTTACAACGACTTTAACGAATTCCGGATCAAGTACCGGCAGGTATTCTTTTGCAAGAGAGATCATTTCCTGTTCGGTCAAAGGAAATGAACCGAAAATTTCGCTGAAAGTCTCATTCATCAATTTTAAGACCGGAACTATATAGGGTTTAAGTTCCTTTTTCCGTTTAAATTCCTTAATGCTTACCTTGTGATTATTCAAAGCGCGGTCATTAATCCGCTGATAAAACTCAGGGATTGATTCAGGAACCGGTATCAGGTACTCCACCAGGTCAGTTTCTTTTATAAAGCCTTCATTTTCAATCAGCTTTCTATAAAATGGAGGATGATAAATGGTTGTTAAAACAGCCCGGTGCTCAAAGCCATCGATAAGGCAACCCTGCGGGTCTTTGTCTGAAAAACCGAATGGACCGATTAATTTTTCCATGCCCCGGGCTGTTACCCAATCCTGGATATAGTCCAGCATAGCATGGGCGACTTCCTGGTCATCGATGCTCTCAAACCAGCCGAAACGACCGGTCTTCTCACCTTTCAGTTCATTGTAACCCCTGTGAATAATCCCCATCAAACGTCCGACGACATTGTTATCCTTTTTCGCAAGGATCAGGATAGTATCACAATAAGAAAATGCTTTGTTTTTAGCGGGGTTGAAAAATTTCCATTCGTCTATGTAAATGGGAGGAACCCATTTGGGATTGGTCCGGTGCAACTTTAACGGAAGGTAAATAAACTGAGTGAGATCCCGTTTGGTTTTAACTTCAGATATCGAAACTGGCATGGACGATTTTTTATTGATGATGGGAGAGGTCCATCACTGGGTACCTGCCATTGAATGGCCAATCTTTATACAATCATATATAGAAAAATAGTTTCAATCGACTGCAAAGTTAAATTAATTTCAAAACAAATTTACGCCGGGATCAGCATACAGGATCCGGGCCTGCTCAGGGTACTGAAACCCGGCGTAAACCATAATGAATTGGCTAAGAATGGTTAAGCGGCTTTTTTAGGAGCCTTTGCCAATAGAATTATGAAAGCTCCTAAGATACAAGCGACACCCGCAATGATAAATGGAGTGGACCAGGCAGCAGGCGTGGTAGCTCCTTTTGCAGCATCTTTAAACAAACCAGCAATTTGAGGCCCAACGATTCCTGCAATTCCATAAGCAAAAAACACTAACCCATAGTTTCTTCCAACTGTCTTGTTTCCAAAGAAATCCGCGGTTGCAGCTGGGAAGAGAGCAAAATTACCACCAAAATTAAATCCAATTATGGATGCGGCAATTATAAAACCGATGGGAGATGCGCCTAGATAATAGAGGAATAGCATAATGATCCCTTGGAACAGGCACATTAGGAAGATGGATAGTTTTCTTCCTAACAGGTCGGATACTGTTCCCCAAATAATCCTGCCAAGACCATTAAGAATAGCATAAACGGCCATAGCTGTTCCAGCAATATTACTTGCCCATTCACTGGTTGCTTTAAAATCCAAGTTTGTTTTATCAAGGCTGCCAAGTTTGGCATAAGTAAGGGCATCGATACCGAAAAGTTTAATACAATATATCACCATTAATCCTGCAAGGGCTGAAAAGACGAAAGTGGTGAATATCATATAAAATTGGGGAGTTCGGAGCATTTCCTTGGAATCGAAGTTTACAACACCGGTTGCTTTTGAATCACTGGCTTTTGGTGGCGTATAACCTTTAGGCAACCAGCCGGCCGGTGGATCTTTCATGACCAAACTCCCAAGAATAACCATTGCTGAAAAAATAATCCCATAAAGCAAAAATACACTTCTAACTCCGTCCAGGCTAAAAAGATGAAGATTCTGCAACAAACCTCCTCCCCAGGATCCTGCCCATTTGACCCAAATGGTAGCCCCAAAACCAAATCCTGCTACAGCAAGTCCCGTGAGCATTCCTTTTTTATCAGGGAACCACTTGACTCCTACAGCGATTGGCACAACATATGCCAAACCTATGCCGGATCCACCAATAATCCCGATAAAAATTAACTGTGCGATAAAACTATTACCAAAAAAACCAGCTAATATATATCCAAGCCCCAAAATAATGCCACCTGAAATGGCTAACTTTTGCGGTCCGAATGTTGCCAATTTGCGACCGGCCCAGATCATTACCAAGGCAAAGAAGAAGAGGCCTGCAGAAAATATCCATGCTGTTTGTCCTGCGGTGAAATGGTAATCACCGCTTGCGTCAGTTAATTTAGGAGTGAACACTGACCAGGCATAGATTGCTCCTAAAGCTAATTGGATAAGAATTGCTCCAACTACTACTAACCAACGGTTCATAATTTTACTATTGTTCATTGTTTTTGGTTTTGAGGGTTAAGTTAAAGAAGACAGAAGACAGAAGACAGAAGACAGAAGACAGAAGAAGATGATCGTTCATTTATCTTCTCTGATCCTTTTGATATATGAATCCAGGATTTTGCTGATTTCTTCCGATTTAGATTTTAGCATTTCTACTTCACCATATTTTAAGTCATTTGCCAAAATAAGAAAGTATTTAACTTCATTTAATGAACCTTGAGAAATATTGAAGAATCTTACTTTTTCAGTTTTGCTGAATCTTCCAAAACCTTCGGCTATATTAGCAGGAACCGATACAGCAGCTCTCCTTAACTGGTTTGTCAATCCATACAACTCTTCTTTTGGGAAGGTCTTTGTTAACAAATAGATATCAAGGACTAATGAATGAGCTTTTTGCCAAACTGCCAACTCAACAAATGATTTTGCATTTTCCTCCACAATGAATGAATCAGAATCTAATTTGGATTTATTATTGTAAGTTCCTTCTTCCAAAATAATTGATCTTTTTAGTCTTCTGTCTTCTGACTTCTGTCTTCTGAAAACCCGGAAGCACCGCTCTATAAATCCAGCAGTGCTTCCGGTAAATCGCATATTATCGCTTCACTTCAACCTTTGCACCGCGGATAATTTCTTCCACGACACCCGGGTCAAGCAGGGTGGATGTATCTCCGAGGCTGGTGGCATCACCTTCCCCGATCTTACGGAGGATCCGGCGCATGATTTTACCTGAACGGGTCTTGGGCAGACCGGTCACGATCTGGATCTTATCAGGTCTGGCAATCGGCCCGATGATCTTGGAAACGAGGTCGGCAATCTCCTTATCGATCGTCTGGGCTTCGTCATCTGAAAGTGCATCGCAGGTCACATAAGCATAGATACCTGATCCCTTGATCTCATGCGGATAGCCAACAACAGCCGACTCAACCACCTTAGGATGCTGGTTGATGGCATCTTCTACTTCGGCAGTCCCAAGCCGGTGGCCGGAAACATTGATCACATCGTCGACACGGCCCAGGATTCGGTAATAGCCTTCCTCATCGCGTTTAGCACCATCACCGGTGAAATAAAGTCCGCGGTAAGTGGAGAAATAATTTATCCTGCACCGCTCATGATCGCCGTATGTGGTGCGGATCATCCCAGGCCAGGGGGATTTGATGCAAAGGTTGCCCTGTACATTGTTTCCTTCAACCACATTACCTTCATTGTCAACGATAACGGGCTGGACACCGGGTAATGGCAGCGTGGCGAATGAGGGTTTGGTGGGGGTGATGCCGGCGAGCGGAGTGATCAGGATGCCTCCTGATTCAGTTTGCCACCAGGTATCCACGATCGGGCATTTTCCTTTGCCAACCAGGTCGTGATACCAGCGCCAGGCTTCCTCATTAATAGGTTCACCCACGGATCCCAGAACACGCAGTGAGCTGAGATCTTTGGAACGCACCCATTCATCGCCCTGTGCCATCAAGGCACGGATAGCCGTGGGGGCGGTATAAAACTGGTTGACTTTCAATTTATCCACAACTTCCCAGAACCGGCCCGGATCCGGGTATGTCGGAACTCCTTCGAACATGACTGAAGTGGCGCCGGCCAGCAGCGGACCATAGACAATATAGGTATGACCGGTAACCCAGCCGATGTCGGCGGTGCACCAGAAAATATCGCCTTCATTATACTGGAATACATTCATAAAGGTGAACTCGGCAAAAACCATATAACCTCCTATAGTATGGAGAACGCCTTTTGGTTTTCCGGTAGAACCTGAAGTGTAAAGGATGAAAAGAGTGTCTTCTGCATCCATCACCTCGGCTTTATTTTCTTTCGGAACTCCGGCAATGAAATCCTGCCACCAGATATCCCTTCCTTCTTTCATCTGAATGGCATCACCGGTGCGGTTCAGCACAATTACATGTTCTACTGAAGTGCACATCAGTAATGCTTCATCAACGATGGATTTCAGGTGGACATTTTTGGATCCGCGGAAAAGGCCGTCAGCAGTGATAACCAGGTTACATTTGGAATCATTGATACGATCGGCAAGGGAATTCGCAGAGAAACCGGCGAAAACAATGCTATGGACTGCGCCAATCCGGGCACATGCCAGCATGGCGACCGGCAGTTCGGGGACCATGGGCAAATAAATGGCAATCCGATCGCCTTTCTTGATACCTAATTTCTTAAGCGCATTGGCAAATACGCATACTTTCTCAAAAAGTTCACCGTATGTGATCCGCATTTCCGGTTCCTTCGGGTCATTAGGTTCCCAGATCAGGGCAACCTGGTCCTTACGGGCCGGGAGATTGCGTTCAAAAATATTCTCTGTGATATTCAATTTGCCATTGATGAACCAATTAATCTTAGGTTCGGTGAAATTCCAATCCAGGACTTTGTCCCATTTCTTGTGCCACTGGAAAGTTTCTGCGATCTTCGCCCAGTATCCCTCCGGATCTGTCACACTTTCATGATATTGCTGAAAATAATCAACAAAACTTGAGATTTTTTTCATCATAATGCTTATGATTTAGATTTGTAAATAATGATTTAGTTATGTTTAAAATGTTATTGAGTGCGATTTAAGGTTAAAAGAAATAGTAAACGCCGAGCAGGAAGCGGAAATTGCCAACAGGGCTTGTTTCCGTGACTGTTCCGTCGTTTTGGGTGTTGCCGTATCCTGCAACGGTATATTCAATTTCAGGGGCTAATCGGAATTTGCCGGCATTATAAATGAAACGGGGTGCAATCCGGTAAAGGTAACTGATGTCATCATCCGGGAAGCCTTTTCCGTTGACATCTTTTCCCCTTGAATAGTACGGTCCGGAAACAACAGTTCCAGCACCTGCATTATTGGAATATCCCAGGAAAATACCACCCATCATTTTCTTCCCGGTGGTCATAATCTCGGTCCACACCGACATCGTTGTGATATTTTGATAGCTGACAATCCCTTTGGCCTGATCGATGTATTTTTTTACAGCATAACCGCCAAGCATAGTATAATCATACATATTCTGCCCGTAAAGACCCGCAGCTTTGATGACAACTTTCGGGTAACCAAGTTTAATATAAACCATCCCCGACATGGAATTTATACCTTCAGTGGTTTTATAGCCACTATCGGATTTTATCATCGGGATAAGTCTTTTATAATTGCCGGCGACACCAATCAGGAACTCTTTGCCCTGTTCGGCATTCTTCTTCGAATATTCAAGGTTCAGGCTCAATGAAGGGATAGCTGAATTTCTGATATATTTTGTACTGGGGCCGTCAGGTCCGGTGCTTTTAAAATCAATCTGCGACAAGGCGGCCAGTATGACCCTGAAACCTTTGATATCCTGTATAAGGCGGATCTGCGGGTTACGTGAGAATACGAGGAAAGGCGCGCCGGTGTTGAAGGAAACCACATCAGGATAGCAACTGGTGATAAACATCGGGTGCCAGAACTGCCCGACCATGAGCTCAGTCGTTTTCCAGTTCAGTTTTACATAAGCATGCCGCAGGCGGAAACCGTTAATATCACTGTCGGCCATACCAAAAAATTCCCCTTCTATTGCTCCTGATGTCTTAGCCCCAAGTGCATCGGGCCCTTTTATATCACCTCGCAGGCGTGTCTGGATACTCAGGAAATTAAAGCTTGCTTTGGCATTGATATCATTACCATCCGGATCAAGTAATTCAGGTTTGGGGTAAAGCAAAAAGTGGCCTTCACGAATATCTACGGTCTGACGAGAATCCCAGATGATGTCTGTCTTAATAAATCCATTAAACTTGATGCCGAACATGGGTTCATCCTGGGAAAAGATCAATAACGGAAGGAAAGCCAGCGAGAAGAGGAAAAGGGATTTCTTCATATGAAAAAAAGTCAATGTTAATTTATTAACAATTTAGATTTAAAAGAGGCGAAGATAAAATTTTTTTTGAATTTAAAAAGGTCTTTCGAAACTTTGCGGAAAGGCTTTAAAGGATTAAATAGCTGAAATCCAAATAAATGTAATATAGTTTATAAGCTATATGAATTAACCGGAAGGAAATTTAAAAAGGTTATAAATAAGAGACCTTGAATTCCAAATTCCAGATTTCAGGTTTCTGGTTTTCCTTCTTTAATCGAGTTTTGAGTTTCCTTAATCGCATTTCAGGTTTTTGACAGCTGGCATATTTTGGCACGCGGATTACTGCGCCTGCGTCGCCCACCCGAACATAAGTCTTAATTCAAAGTTACGCAGAGTGATTGTCACTAACGCAGTCATTTCATTGCTATAAATAGTTCCAAAATTGATTGAAAAATTATTCTAAAAACATGTTACGAATGACTATATTTATTGATTAATTTTATAGACGTCAGGAAATTATTCAGGCTTCTACAAAAATGAACCAACATTAATTGTAAAAAAATGCAAAATTCTCTCACTTCTACTATCCGGATTATCTCTATTCTATTTTTTTCCCTCTGCCAGATTCAAATCTGCTACCCACAGGAATATTATGAGGAAATTACCTATCCTGATACAATCAATATTGTTTCAATGCTCCCGATTAACTATGATACAATTTTTATTGGTGGTAATACAGAATACGCAAATGGCGGTGTTTATAAATCTTTCGATGGCGGGGCGACCTGGGAGTTTGCAGGATTAGATGGATTTTCTGTTTATAGTATGATTCGTGGCTATGGAGATACCATTTATGTATGTGCTAATAGAAGCGTCTTCAGGACTGGTGATCTTGGTGAAAACTGGGAGCGTCTCTTACAGTTGGAAAGAAATGTTGTTAGCCTTGCCAGCATAGGGTCAGGGCAGATTTTCGTGGGATTTGGGGGGGGGATCATGCGTTCCTTAGATAATGGCTTGACCTGGGATACCTCATTAGCGCTTAATCAAGATTCCTTTATCCATGCAATATTACCAGTTTCAGAAAATGAAATCTATGCAGCCGGAACTAGCTATACTATCATTGACGCAGGTGTTTTTGTATCCCGGGATTTAGGTGAAACCTGGGATTATATCGGATTATTAGGAAACAATATTCAGGCCTTGGGTTATAACGCGGATCATGAATTGTTTGCCGGCTGTTATTATGATGGTTTGTTAAAGACTGCAGATTCGGGAATGACCTGGGAAACTGTATTTCCTCACAGAGATGTGCTTTCTATTGTTATTGATTATAATGAAATGTACGTTGGCTGTGGAAATCAAAGTTATTTTAACGGTGGTATTTTTTATTCCTCTGATAATGGCGTCACATGGGAAGATCATACCTATAATATAACAAATAAAGATGTTACTGATATTGCTATAACTGATGATCAATATTTCTATTCCCTATCAAGATATGAGGCTGCTGTATTAGGTCCTCCATTCAACAGATCTGTTGATCCTGTTTTTATTAATGAAAGGAACTCATCAAAATATCAAAATGTTAAAATATTTCCCAATCCGGCATCAGACTTCTTAAATATAAGCATACCTCCGGCATACAGAAATAATGGAAAATTGATTTTTTCGATATATGATCAAATAGGGCATATGATAAAGAATGATTCAACATCCTTATCTCCTGACTCTCAAACATTTAGTACGAATATAACCCACCTTACTCCTGGAATATACTACCTCAAAATCATCATAGGTCAATCTAAGTATTTGCACAAGTTTATAGTTCAATAAAACCAATGAATCATTAAAAACTATTTATCATGAAAAGGAAAAATTTATTTTTAATCGGGGCCTTGTTTGTTAGTATGAATGTTTCAGCACAACTAATAAATATTAATCCCGATCCAAACGGTGAACCCTGGACCATTGGCCCGGGAAATGGCCTTGGGGATGCTTCGTCAGCTTTTGAAGCTAATCCGGAAGCATTGTCGCAAATTCTTGATCAAGTAGATAATTCTCAGGAGATATATTTTTATCACATATTTAATCAATCTCCTTCAATATATGATCTATATGGTTCTTGCGCTCAAGCAGCGGGTGTGACGTATACCTTTGGTTATGAGATAAATAGATACAAAGATGTTAATGGTGAACCGACAGAAAATGTTTTCTCTCCAAGTTACACCTGGGATTATCTTAATGGAGGATCTAGTCAAGGCTCATCAATGACTAAGTATGGATGGGACATTATCCTGGACAACGGATGTCCAAATTTACCTAATTGGGGAGATTTTTATGATACAATAGCTTGGATGGATGGTTACGAAAAATATGTAAGCGGGATTTGGAACAGGATTAATTACATGGATGGGGAAAAGTATATAGATATACTTATTCCAGATAAAAATACAATCAATGATTTAAAAACATGGATTAGTAATCACCTCTGGTCAGAACCTGGCAGAAATCCAAAAAGGATTGATGGATAAAGGGGAATACCAGGAACTTATAAGTGATTTGGAATTGCCTGTTGGGATTTACTTCATAAAGCTTAGCCTGGATAAGTTAATTACAGATGCCGGCAAGCTGATTATCACAAAATGATATCTAATACAACTTTGTTCGCGTTCTATTAAAATGATACGCGGATTACCGCGAATGCGACGCCCACCCGAACGTACCGTCCGGTATGGGCGGGGATTGGCGCGGATTAAATCTGTGCTGAATCTGAGTCAATCTGAGAAATCTGTGGTGAAAAGATGAATGTTAGAATTCAGTTTTTACTGCTTTATCCAATAGATCACTAAATCCCAGTGCCCGATCCTGGTGGTTTTTATGGAGTCTGAAAGCGCCCTCAGATCAATGCCCTGCCCGGCCCATGCCTGCTCGGAATCCTGTTCATCAGTTTCTGCAATAACCATCCTGGGTTGAAATTTAATGATCGGGTCCTTGTAATTGAGGAAATTATTCCAAACCGGCAGAGCTTTTGACCTGGAATCCCAGGTTAATGAAGGCGCCCAGGCTCCGAGCACAACATCATTTGATTGTAAGCCTGCGGCAAGGTATTCATTGGTATCACGGATCACAAATGTCCGGTGGCGGAATGTGTCAATATAATTGTAGCCATTGATGGCTGTCATAGTGAAAAGCACCGCAATTGTCAGGATCCTCACAAAGGTTCTTGTTCTTGCTGCGGGCCATGATAAAAGTTCATATGATACAACACTCATCAGCAATCCCATTGAAACAAAAAGGCTTACCTGGTAACGGGTAGGCAGGTAAATCATGGCTAATTTATGCAATTCAAGCAGGAACCAGACCAGCGAAGAGAAAAACAGGATGGGGTAGCGCTTTGATGGTGTATGTTTAAGCACCAGGAAACCCGCTAAAAGCAATGCCAGGAAAATATAAACAAACCATTGAACCCAACCTTTCAGGAAATGATAATTGAGATTAAAGCGGATATATTCCCAGATCTTTCCGGAGAAAGTAAACTCGCCGGATTGATGCGCCATCATGTAATCATACGCTTCTTTATTGGGCAGGTACCAGGCCATTAAATAAAGTAAAAGGAAAAAGAGAAGGGTTGATGTAATGGCAAATCCTTGCCTGATGATCATTCTCCTGATATAATAATTGGTTGTAAACCATCGGATAATCAGCACGATCGGAAGGAGCAAAACCAGGTAAATAAACTGGATCTTGATGAAATAGGATAAAGAAAGAAATACACCTGATAAGACAGCGAAACCGTCACGTTTTTTTTGGATTTGATCCATATCGGATGAGCGGACCAAATAATGAATGGACAATAGGACTGCGGCGTTGGATAACATCTCTGCCATGCTGAAATGAGAGGATTGAAATACCTGGTATTGCAGAAGTGTAATCAAAGAAAAGGTAATTATGATCAAACGATTCTTCTCATGCAGACCAATCAGGAGTAAGGCCAGAAAAAGCAAAACTAGGACGTGAAGGCGTGAGGCAACATGATTTGCCCCGAAAATTTTATAAGTTACCGCTAAAGGGAAACCCAGCAAAGGGGTTTTTAGCAGGTTATCACATTCACTAAGGTTTAGATCTCCTTGATTGACCCAATTCCTGATTTGTATCGTATTAAGTCCTTCATCAGTAAAAGGTCCGCGGCCAACAGACATATTCCGGTCGGGGTCGGCGCCGATAAATGGGAGATGGGATAGAAATATCAGCCCCAGGATAATAAAAAAAATTGGCTTGCTAATCTTCCATTTCATCCAGGAGTTCATCAGGGATGTCAAGGTTATGATAAACATTCTGGACGTCATCGTCTTCATCAAAAACATCAAGCGCCTTCATGATCTTTTTGGTTTCTTCTTTGCCTAATGTGACGTAATCCTTTGGGATACGCTGCAGTCGTGCATTTTCAGCAATGATTTCAAGCTCTTCCAGTTTTTTCTGCATTTGTCCAAAGTCATCCATAGCTGTCTCCACTGTGATGTAGTCCTCTTCTGCCGAAATGTCCTCGGCCCCGGCATCGATCAGATCAAGTTCATGTTCTTCTCCTTTGAAATTTTCCTTCGGGATTGAAAAAACACCTTTCCTGTCGAACATGAAGCTCAAAGAACCATTAGTCCCCATGTTTCCGTTGAATTTATTAAAAATTGATCTGATATTACTGACGGTTCTTTGTTGGTTGTCGGTTGTGCATTCGATGAAAACGGCCACCGCATTAGGAAGGTATCCTTCAAAAGTCACTTCGAAAAAGCTGTTGGCATCTTTGTTGCCGCCTTTAACGGCCCTTTCGATATTGTCCTTGGGCATACTGACCCCTTTGGCATTCTGGATCACCAACCTTAGTCGTGCATTATGGTCGGGATCGGGTCCCCCTTCTTTAACGGCTACCTGGATTTCTTTGACAATTTTCGAAAAGATCTTGGAACGCTTTGCGTCAGCCGCTCCTTTTTTATGCTTGATCGTGGACCATTTATTATGACCGGACATACCTGCGGAGTTTTAAGTTTTAAGTTTTGAGTTTTAAGTTGTTGTAATTTAAACCCTTAAGTTAAAATCGAACGGGAGGTAAAGATAAAAGAAATTTTTGAAATGAAAATAACTCAACACTTAAAACTTAAACCTCAAAACTTAAAAGCACGCCAGCGTGATCCCCGCCGACCATGGATATAGCTCCGGGCCTTTACCTTTTCTGAACATGGTGTTCAGGGAGTAGTTAGCCCAGAAATTAAGGAAATTCCATCCGATCCTGGCTGTAGCGTCAAATTTAAAAGGCTGCAGGAACCAGTCGCCGTAATGATATACTTTAGGATCATTCGGTGAAAAGGCAATGAAAACATCATCATACAGACTGGTTTCAGGGTTGTATTGCGTGATATGAAATTCAGAATTCAGCTCGTTGTAATATTTTTTTGTATGGGAAGATAACCGGGCACCGACTACAATACCTACGTTGATATGAAAACCATTTTTATGATAACTGGGAGCTGTCTGGAATTCGAACAATAAAGGGAGTGTTGCGTACATGACAGATAATTTCGATTTCCGGATGCTGATATCCTGGTCGAGGTAACCGATCAGTTCAGAGGAGTCCATGCTCAACCTGGTGGGACGCATGAACCTGTAATCGTTAAAGCTAAGGCCGAGGCCGGTTACCATTCCCCACTTCTGATTTTTCGAAAAAGGTATATTCTGTTCGAAAAAGTTCAGGTTAACAGCAATTGATTTCTCCATCCTCAAATCCAGGTACTCATATTCTTTGGGGAAATTCATGTTGAAATCCGGTTTAACATAGCCATTAAAACCGATATCCACACCTGCCCAATGTCCGTTGAATTTCGGCTCTTTACAACGCTTGGTCCTGACTTCTCCGTCTTCATCAATTATAATCACCCTGTTGCCTACTTTCACTTTCACGGAATCATCACTTTCTGTGATTACCACGCCCGTGCCTGGCACATGGATGTAAGTGGTGTCGCTGTCATCATCTATTTTAACTATGATCTCTTCGGATTCTTCAGTTTCCCATTCCCCTTCTTCGGAATTAATTTCACCTGCACCACTGGTCTTCCCGGTAACTTTTTCAGCATTGACATTTGCTGTCGCAGCCCCGCTGACATCAGCATCTGTTGTAATTGTTGCCAGGTCTTGTGCCTCCAGTGTGGCGGCGCCACTGACTATGGCACTGTGTTGCTGCGCTTTTCCTGAAAGTTCCAGATCGGCTGCACCGGAAACTTCCGATCTTAGCGTGATAACATCCAGGTTCAGGTCAACCGTGGCCGCACCTGAAACTTCAATGGAAAGCATATCTGCTTTAATTATATTTTCTCCGTTAACTTCAGCCGCCCCATGTGCTTCTAAGCGCGAAAGGGCAGGGACGGTGATATAAAGGTTTAGCGGCGTATTGCCCCCAATCCTGTTCGATGAAATGACCAGTTTGCTGCCCTCAACCCCGGTGATAATTTGCCCGATGACTTTTTGCCTGGCTTCCACTTCGACCTTCTGAGGTTCGCCAATAGTAAGTGTCACCTCAAATGCCCCGCCAACATCAATCTGATCAAATGCTGGCAGATCGCGGGTTTCGCGGATGATTTCATTCTGTCCCATAACAGAGGTGTTTAACAGGAAAATCATCCAAAAGAATGATAGAACAAAGGTCGCTTTCAAAATGTTATTCTTTTTCATAATCGTTTTGATTGTTAAAGTTTTTTGCGTGGGACGGAATAAGGGTATAAAATGTTACAGAGCTTATTCCTTATTCAGATCTTTCGACCAAAGAAGCCGGTCCTGGTCAATCAAAGCATAAGATTTGACCTTCCCATCTTCATCTTTCCTCACATAAAACTCAAGGTCACGGTCAGAGATGCTGTTATACCCGCTGATACCAGCTTTTGCGAACGACCAGAAATTGAAATCAGGCTTCAGGATCTTGTCGAAGTTGGCCTGGTTACGAATTCCACCCCGGGCTTGGTCCAGCAAATTGCTAAAGACCCTGGCGATGAGAGATGGCTCTTTTTTATCAACGGTAATTATGGATAGGCTTTTACGACCGGACATGCTCAACACGACATCTTTTGTCGGATGAGCTGCAATGCTGGCCTGATCTGCAAACGGTTTTAACCGGAATGAAATTGAGCGTGCAATTTCAGCGATCTGATCCCGGGATGGATTTTTAATTGCCTTGATTTCTTTTTTCATCTCAGGAATTGAAACTTGTGCTGCGATCTGAGATGGCTTGGATTCAGGAATTTCAGAGACATTGAGATTGACAGGCGGTACTGTTTTAACCTCGGGCTGCTGGAAAAACCTGATACCGATGAAAAGCAGAATCACGGCTGCTGCCGACGGTAACAGCCAGAACAGGTGTTTGACAGGGAAATAGGCACCTTCTTTCTTTAATTCATTTTTCCGTCTGTAGGAAATTGAAAGATCAGGCAAAAGTTTCGTATGCCCGAATAATTTATGATCAAAGCTATAAGCCGGGTTTAGAGAAAGAAATTCCTTCAATTCATTTTCTTCAGCTTCATTCAGAAGACCTTCGACATCCCTGATCATCCATTCATCGACATTATCCTGATCAATATGACCCGTAGGATGGATATTTTTTTTTAGCCGCTTTTTCAGTGAGTCGTTGTTAAATTCTTCGAAGGGCAGGGGAGATGGATCGAAATCTTTGAGAACAGGCTTCAGATCAGGATTGGCTTCAAGAAAATCCGTAAGCTCCCTTTCCATTTCCGGGGAAAGGTTGCCTTCCGCGTGATCGAGGAAGAACTGCTCGTAATTATCTTGATTGATGTGCATTTCAGACTAAGTTTTCGATGCTGACCAGGTAATTTTTTAAAGACAGTCGGCCGCGGAAAATATATACTTTCACTTGCGACTCGTTCAAACCTGTTATTTTTCCGATTTCTTCATAACTATATCCTTCATAATCCCTTAAAAGGATCAGTGACCGCTGAATTTCCGGCAGACGTTGCAGGGCCTCATCCAGGACGACTTTCAGGTCGCTGTATTGGTAATGGAAATTATCCTGCGGTTCAATTTTCGTATCCAGGCGTTCCATCCTTTTTTCTTTCCTGGTATAATCGATCATCCGGTGATACGCCGTCGTAAAAAGGTAGGATTTTGCACTGGCATGGCTGATTTCACGAAACTTCAGCCACATCTTTTCAAAAGCATCCTGGACAATATCCATCGCCGCCTGATCATCCCTGATATTTTTCAGGATGAACCGGTACACGCCGTCGGAGTGGTTATCCACGCATTGGTTGAATTCCGCTACGGTCATTCTTTTGTTTTTGGAATTCCAAATGTAAATATAAGACGGAATAGTGAGAGAATAGTTACAGTTCGCAGTTCGCAGTTCGTGGTCGGCGGTTCCCGGTCGGCGGGTTTAATGGACTGCAAACTGGGAACCGGGAACTGGGAAGCATGGAGGCATGGAAGCATGGGGGCTTAATATATGTCCTTTAAGGACAAATGAAAATAGCCCCGGATGAAGTCCGGGGTCGGCAAGGGCAATGCCTTTAAAAGTCCCGTCAGGGACGAATGAAATGAGATGACATCTCAACCGGACTTTTCAACATTTTCCTCACATTTTATTGTTTTTCTTGCGTTTTGTTCTTATATTTGGGGAAATTAAATGTGTTACAGAAATCACTATTAATTTGAATAAAATGAAAAAGTCCATTGCAGTTTTAATATTCATTGCGCTTGTTTCTTCAACCAGGGGAAATGTGGCCCCTCCACAAGCCTGGATTTCGGAAATAATCGTTGATAGCTCAGGCAATTGGACTATTGAAATGGGTTTTTATGAGTGGGATTTACTTAGCATTGACTCAATACGGCTGGTTACTTCTTCTGGAAGCTCAATTATCACTTCCTTTACACTTATTCCTGGAGGCGGATCATTTTGCTTTGATTCATTGGCAGTTATAACTGACGATAACCTGGCAAATCCCATAACGATTAACCCAAATGGAGACCTGGTAAAACTTATCAGTTGTTTACATATCTGGGGGGAGGATCCGGTTGATTCTGTGGCATTTGGTGATTACCCCGGATCAATGCTAAGTTGTATCCATGAAGGTGAATCTGTTATATTTGCTATGTATAATGTTGGGACAGGAGGAACATGGGGGTTTGGCATTGACAGTTCCCCGACCATTGGGACGATTAATGATACGACAGGCGCAATGGGCAATTTTTCAGGAATAGTTTATGATTTGGCAGGGAATCCGTTCACAGGGGGTTATTTTAGCCTTCCGTTTATTGAAAGTATGGTGATCCATATTAATCAGGATGGTTCTTTTTCCGAAAGAGTTCTTTCACATAGAATTACTTTTGATACCATAAAACTGCACCTGCCACTCAGGCCCTATACTATCGAAACCTACACCATCGAACCGGTTGACTTCTGTTTGAGACCCGATTCCTCGTATAACCAGGATATTGTCACTACCAGCCTTGTGATTGGTATTGAGGAAAAGGAAAAAGACGATGAAAATACGGTTGTGATATCTCCAAATCCGTTTTCAGAAAAGGTTGTATTTTACTTTAATCTGAAAAACAGTGATCCAGCCGATGAGATTAGCTTATCGATATACAGCCTCGAAGGAAGAGAGTTAGACCGTGTCAGATTGCTGCCGGATCAGAAGCGATATGAGTGGACCCCCGGAGGTGCTGTTTCACCAGGAACGCTTATTTATCGCCTTGAAAAGAATAATCAGACCCTGAAATCCGGAAAATTCATTAAGCTGTAAACCGGGTTTTATGAATAAGACAATCCTTCTTATATCCTTTATATTCTCTTTCTGTAGTGTTACCGGCCAGGATATCTCTTTTTATAAAGAGAATATTACCATGAAAATTGAAAAGGATTATTTCTATGTCACAGGAAATTATTACCTGAAAACTAATGGAGATAAGTCAGCTACGCTGGTCTATCCGTTTCAGGTTGATTCTTTGATGGGAGAAGTAGACTCGATCTACATTTTTAACCTGACGGCAAATGAACCTGTTGAACCTCTTAGTAATAGGAGAGATGGCATTGTCTTTAGAGCAGATTTTGGTGACAATACTGAATTGTTGATTCTTATTTCATACAGGCAAAAGCTTTCAGGCAATCGGGCGGAATATATTCTGGAATCGACGATCGGATGGAGAAAGCCACTTGATCAAGCTGATTACCAATTAATTATACCGGATAACCTGAAGGTTGTCAGATTTTCCATTCCACCGGATGAATCAATTTTAACTGATACGGAACGCATTTATTACTGGTCAAAAACTGACTATATGCCTACGGGTAATATGGTTTTTGAGTTTATTGACAATAAGTGAGCAAGCGATAGCTGGCAGTTGGCAGTTGGACTGCGGGGAATTTCATGTTCCATTTTTCATGGACGATGGACGATTTTTCATTTTTACAGCACATAGACATAGAAGAACACATAGAAGGAAAATTCCGGTAACCAATCCTCTTATGAGGATCAGATCATGATCATGGTCGACAAGGCAGGATCAGATATGGACAACCAAGAGGTTCTAACGGATGATTCTTCACAGACCATATACATGTTCAATGATGGCATCGCGGTAGATTTCCTTGCAGATGAGACCTATATGGATGAAAACGAACATGGGATCAGTGCTGAAAATAAATTTATCCGGGATCGTTCTTTCATTCATTGCCTGAAAGGACTATCGTTATCAGAGACCCAGAAAGCCGAGATCAAACAGGATCTTCGAGTATACAAAGCTTGAACACAAAATGCCATTCAGCGGGCAAAGATGATTTACCGTGAACTGAGTGAAAAGTACAAGGTGAAGTACCAGCGTTTGTGGAATGCTTATCAGGACGGGACCATTACCAAGGAAGAATTCCGTGAAAAAGTTACTGAACTGAAAGCAGCCTTTAAAAAGGAACTCCGGGAAATGCACTTTAAAGAAAAACTGGATGACACATTAAAGGTTTGCCTGCGGAAATTCTTTAAGGCTCTGCACGAAACGCTTAGCGAACGGCAATGGAATGCCTTCGTTGAATGTTATAAGCAATAGCTTCCCCGCTTCCCCGCCTCCATGCCCTCAGTCCAGCTTCAGCACCGCCAGGAAAGCCTTCTGCGGGATCTCGACGTTCCCGACAAGCCGCATGCGTTTCTTGCCTTTTTTCTGCTTCTCGAGAAGTTTACGTTTACGGGTGATATCGCCGCCGTAACATTTGGCTGTGACATCCTTGCGCAAGGCCTTGATGGTTTCACGGGCGATAATCTTTGCACCGACAGCGGCCTGGATGGCTACTTCGAACTGCTGCCGCGGGATCAGTTCCCTTAATTTTTCACACATTTTCCGCCCCAGTTCATAGCTGTGGTCTGAATGGATCAGGGAGGAAAGGGCATCTACGGGTTCCTTGTTTATAAGGATATCGAGTTTGACCAGTTTGGCAGGCCTGTAATCAAGATGATGGTAGTCGAAGGATGCATATCCTTTGGAAATGCTCTTCAGCTTATCGTAAAAATCGAAAACGATCTCCCCAAGCGGCATTTCAAAGGTAACCTCGACCCGGTTGGAGGTCAGGTAAACCTGATTCTTCAGGATGCCTCGCTTGTCGATGCAAAGCTTCATGATCGACCCGATATATTCTACCTTGGAGATGATCTGCGCTACGATATAGGGCTCCCTGACGTGCTCAATATATTTGATATCGGGCATTCCTGACGGATTGTGGACCTCAATGGTCTCGCCCTTATAAGTGACTACCTGGTACGAAACGTTGGGAACTGTTGTGATCACGTCCATGTCGAATTCACGGTCGAGGCGTTCCTGGACTATTTCCATGTGCAGCAGGCCCAGGAACCCGCCACGGAACCCGAATCCCAGCGCTGCTGAGGATTCCGGCTCAAAGGTCAGCGAAGCGTCATTCAACTGCAATCTTTCCAGCGAGGCCCGCAATTCCTCGTAATCATCGGCATCTACCGGGTAAAGCCCCGCGAATACCATCGGTTTGACCTCCTGGAACCCGCTGATGGCAGCAATCGATTGCCTGCTGACATGTGTGATGGTGTCGCCCACTCGCACTTCTTTGGAAGATTTAATACCACTGATAATATATCCGACATCTCCTGCCCTCATCTCCTGGCGTGATTCCATGGTTAGTTTCAGCACCCCGATCTCATCGGCTTCATACTCACGCCCTGTTGCGACGAATTTGACAAGGTCCCCTTTACGGATAATTCCTTGAAAGATCCTGAAATAGGCAATGATCCCTCGGAATTGATTATAAACGGAATCGAAGATAAGGGCTTGCAAAGGTGCGCTTTCTTCTCCGGATGGAGCAGGGATACGCTGAATTATAGCTTCAAGGATATTATCCACCCCAAAACCGGTTTTCCCGCTGGATTCGATGATCTCTTCAGGCTTGCATCCCAGCAGGTCGACAATCTGCTCGCGCACTTCATCAGGCATGGCGTTCTCCATGTCCATTTTGTTCATAACCGGGATCACCTCAAGATCGTGATCGATAGCCATGTAAAGATTAGAAATAGTCTGTGCCTGCACCCCCTGGGTTGCGTCTACGATCAGCAATGCCCCTTCGCAGGAAGCAATAGAACGGGAAACTTCATAGGAAAAGTCAACGTGGCCGGGCGTATCAATGAGGTTGAGCTTATAATCGACCCCTTCATGCCTGTAATCCATCTGGATCGCATGGCTCTTGATGGTAATCCCGCGTTCACGTTCCAGTTCCATATCGTCGAGCACTTGCTCCTGCATTTCTTTGCCGGTAACCGTGCCGGTTATTTCAAGCAGCCTGTCGGCCAGAGTGCTTTTCCCATGGTCGATATGGGCTATAATACAGAAGTTCCGGATGTTATTCATTGTTTGCAAAAGTAAAGATTTTTATTAAACCAGCAAGGAGCAAAGAGCTTAGAACATAGAGCTTAGAGGATTAAATGCTCTATGCCTTATGCCCTATGCTAATTTCCTGCATTTAAAACTTTCATATGCGTTTTTAATTTTATACGATGATTGTATATACCTTTGCAAGCCTTTTAAAATGAGGATTGATTAATTCTAAAATAATAATTTAATCTTTTGATTATGAGCAAAGTAAGATTAGGAATTATGGGTTTTGGGGAGATCGGGCGACATATCTATCGGCTTTGCATGGAAGATGATATGTTCGAAGTGGTTGCTATCAGCGACTACGGCAAGCCGGATATTCTTGCATATCTGTTGCAGGCAGAAGTGAAGGGGCGGGTGAGCGTTACACTGGAAGATGGAAATTTTATTAATTCTCCTGCCGGCCGCGCCCGTGTTGTTACCGGCGGCACGCCAGGCGATGTACCCTGGGATATTTTTGATGTCGATGTCGTGATTGATGCCACAGGTATATTCAAAAGCAAAAAGGATCTCAACAAGCACCTGAAAGCCGGAGCGCCGCATGTTGTGCTATCCACACTCCCGGAAGATGAGATCGACCGCATCGTGGTCATGGGTGTGAATGATCATACTATCGATCTTAAAGACAAAATCGTTTCGGCAGGATCGGCTACAACCAATGCTACAGCATTGATGCTGAAATTCTTTGATGAAAAATACGGTGTAGATTATGCCATGCTGACCACAGTGCACTCTTATACTTCCGATCAGCCTCTTCGCGATAAGGCCGGTGTCGATTTCCGCAGATCACGTTCCGCTGCAGAGAACATCATCCCTAACGAAACACCTACACCAAGGTGGATACCAACAATTCTTCCCAATTTCAAGGGAAAAATTGAAGGCATGTCATTAAACGTCCCTATTCCCAATGGGTCATTGCTTGATCTGACCATAATCTTTAAAAACAAGGACGTCACCATCGATCAGGTGAATGAAGTCATGTATGAGGCGGCAGCCAAACTGCCAGATCTTGTCCAGGTAGCTGAAGACCCAATCGTTTCAAGCGATGTCATCAATAACCGCCACGCGGTGGTGTTCGACAAGCTTGCTACCCTGAAGTCGCAAGGTAAGATGATTAAAACCCTGGTCTGGTATCATACTGCCCTCGCCCAGGCCTGCCGCATCCTCGATGTGATCAGAGCATACTATTTATTACAGGAAAAAACCGCGAAAGGAGGTACCAAATGAGAGTAGCAATTAACGGATTCGGAAGGATCGGACGTTCAGTATACAGAATCCTCGATACCGACCCAAATATTGATGTCATTGCTATCAATGACCTTTATGATAATGATGTCTTAGCTTACCTGCTGAAATACGACACGGTGATGTCGAATTTCTACAGTGAAGCCCGCATAGAAGGAGATTACCTTGTAACCCCGGAAGAGAAAGTGCTGATGCTTTCACAAAGCGATATGGCGCTGCTTCCATGGAAAGATTTAGATATTGATGTCGTTGTAGAGGCGACTGGTGTCTTCAGAAAGCGTTCCCAACTTGAAGGCCACTTACAGGCCGGCGCCAAACGGGTTATCCTGACGGTTCCTTCTAAAGATGAGATCGACTTTACGGTCGTGATCGGTGTGAATGATGATGGCCTGAAGCCGGAACACCGTATCGTTTCAAACGCAAGTTGCACGACAAACTGCCTGGCCCCTGTAGCTAAAGTGCTTCATGATGCCTTTGGGATCATAGACGGCCTGATGACCACTACACATGCTTATACCAACGACCAACGCCTGGCCGACGTTCCTCACAAAGACTGGCGCCGGGGCCGTGCTGCTGCCGAAAACATCGTCCTGACCACAACCGGTGCTGCCAAAGCAGTTGGTAAAGTGATACCGGAACTGAAAGGAAGGCTCGACGGGATGGCGTCCCGCGTGCCGGTACCCGATGGTTCCGTCGTTGACCTGGTCGTGGAAGTCGGAAAAGATGTTACGGCTGAAGAAGTGAATAAAGCGATGAAAGCGGCTGCAGCAAAAGACTGCATGAAAAACGTGCTGCTGTATTCCGATTTTAAATGGGTTTCTTCAGATGTCGTAGGCAATCCCTACTCATCTATCTTCGACCCTGAGTTCACCCGGGTTCTCGGGAACCGGATCGTGAAAGTGCTAAGCTGGTATGACAACGAATGGGGGTACTCCAACCGCGTGGTTGATCTGATCCGGCTCTTCAAGGCAATGGACGGAAAGTAATGAACGACCCGCTCAATCCGTGATCAACGTGATAGATCCCCTCAGCTCCCTGGGTCTGATCCCAAAAAGGGTGATCTCATAAACCCTGCAGACATAAAAATAAACCCCGTCGCTGCATTTGGCACCGTTTTTACTTTCTCTGCCATCCCAATTAATATCAGGATCCTCCGTTTCATAAACGATATTGCCCCAGCGGTTAAAAATGGTCATATCAATACGTTCTACCGAAGTGTATGGGAATGGATGATAAATATCGTTATACGTATCGTCATTTGGAGTGAAAACATTGGGAAGTGAATACACCGAGCAGGTATCATTATCGATACAGACAATGTTGCTGAACACGCTCTGGTTTCCCACTGAATCTATGGCCACGATAGCATAACAACCTGTGATACTGCCATTGTTGAAATGATTGTAAGTGATGATATAGGCCGGGCTGGTCGAATCAAGGAGGACGAAATCGGTTCCTTGAAGAGGTGAGAAATAGATATGATATTTCAACACATCATCAGCACAAATGGTGTTTGGGTTAGTCCATTTCAAGGTATTGACGGCCAGGTCACAATTGGTTTCCACTGTCAGTTCGGGAGGACAGGGAGGTACATTATCGTAGGGGCTACCGCAAACAATCTGTGAGAAATTTATGATCGGATCTACAAAGCCGCTGGCTGTGTAACCTCCGACACTCTTAACGTAATAACAATATTGTTTCCCATTGATGAGCCCGGAATCCTGGTAAAATGGCTCCACTGTAAAACCGATCGAATCAAAAGTTGATAATCCTTCATCTTTCCGGTAGATCACATAAAAATCGTTTATCCATGGCACATTCGGCTGGAAAGAGAGATTTATTTCTTCATCGGTTTCTGCTAGTTCAAGGAAGATGGAAGCAGCAAGCTGGCTGTTCCCGATGAAACCGAAAGTCAGGCTTTCAAGTGAAACCCGGTAACTGTAGGGGAATCCGCTGTAATTAAGGTCAATCCCGTTATCAATGAAGATGGTGTCGTCCAGCCCGGGGAATGTGGCGACCGGTTGAAGATCTCCGCCCACCGCGCCTTCCGACCGGTAGAGAACATACTGGTAAGGCCCGGGGATCTGGATGGTATCAAGTTCTGTCGGTTTTGACCAGGCAATAAAACCCCGGCCTGCCTGCAGACCGGTGCTGTCGTTGCTCACATTGGTAATAACCGGTATATCGCGTTTCAAGGTAGCACAGGCCTCCAGTGAAGCGTAACTTTCAGCGCCATCAATGAAACAAGCTATAACAATATAACAGTATTGATTGCCATGTATAAGCCCCATGCCATTATCGTCATCAATATAGGCTGTATCATCTATACCTGAATTTTCATGAATCAAGATATACCCCGTAGAAGCAGGCACTCCTGTCTGGCAAACTTCATGGACAAACCCATAAAATCCAATGCGTCGGTAGATCCTGTAACCAATTGCTTTGTTACAAGGAACCCTGTCCCAATTAAGCCGTATAGTGCTTCCGACAGCTTCGGCGGTAAGGTTTTCAGGTGCAGGTGAAACGACAGTGATGGAAACTGTCTTATAACTGACAAGGTTGATCGGGTAAGCATCATCGGTGGCTTTAAAGAACAGCTGGTATGGTTGCTTCTGGACGTGGGCGCAGGTCGTATTCCATGAAAAGGTAGTCATAACTGTATCATTCCCCGCTGCAGGATCAGGTTCTATTGTTGCAGGAGATTCCGTAACTTCAAAAGGCCCTCCTGTCGCAGTAAGGGAAACCATATCCCCATCGATATCATAAGCAGTAATATCAAAAGTTAACAGATCACCTGCTGTGACGCAGGTATCAGTCAAAGAGACGATTACAGGCGGATTATTATTGCAGGCAAGGATCTCGATCTGCATATCCCTTGTCAGGCCGCCGATTCTGGTCCCATTTCGCCATTCGTCAATCACAAAGGCAATATTATATTCACCCTGCATGACAGGGGTATCCCATATTACATCACCTGTAACGGGATTGATTGAAAAGGAATTACTTGCAGCAGGTTGTGTAAACCCGGGAATATCAATCCCGCCGGTAGTTTTACAGTTTACCAGCCGGTAAGAGAGACTGTCACCATCAACATCATAAGCACCGGGATTGTGGATAAAAACCTGGTTGACACATCCTACATCAACCGGCGGATTTAACAGGGTAGGGGAGTTATTGTAACCGAGAAAAGGATTTATGACCATTTCGGTCTGGACGTACATCGGAACGTTAACAGAATTGGGGATATTCACCACACCATAGTTCCGGTTAGGATCTTCCATGTACAGGGTATATGTGCCCGGAGAACTGTATGTGTGCCGATTTGTAGTGGCATCTAAATCCGGGTTATACTCATAAACATTCAGGGTGATATTATCGGCAAGGGCGGTCTTCTGGGTCCGCTTCAGCGTGCTGCTGGTCCCATCACCCCAGAAAATATCGAGGTACGGCCGGTCGGCCGGGCTTGGAGTAAAGGTATAAGTAATGATCTTTGCTTCATAAGTAAGGCCTGAAATATGCCTGTAAGTGATCTCGGCAGCCCTTTGATGAGTGGCCATTGCCTGGATAAAGCCAAACAAAACAAGAATGCATATAAACAAAACCTTTTTCATTACTGTTAATCCCTAACAAGGTTCAAATTTAGATAAAATCTCTGCTTCAGGAGTTTCCTCTTGAGAATTATATATATAACGAACCGTCGTTATGCAGCAAAAAATATTCCGTAAAGTAGTATATTTGTCTAAAATTAAAATTGTTGCGAATGCTGTAAATGCAAATTATAAGTTCATCAGGATTTTTCTTTTTGGTTCATATGCAAAAGGAAATTATAACGATGATAGTGATATTGATATAGCGGTGGTGTTTAAAGATTATAGCAATTTGATTGATATGCAATTGGAATTGATGCGATTAAGACGAAAGATTGATAGTAGGATTGAGCCACATCCTTTTAGAGAATATGAGTTTGAGCTATCTAATCCAATTGTGAATGAGATTATTAAATACGGAAAAGAGATCAATATCAACATTTCCTAAAGGCAGCCTGAAGCATCTTATCTTCGATTAAAACGCATCAGGCAGGAAGTAACAATTGTATTGAGATGAGACCATAATATTAGATTTGCCGAAAAAAATTTACCTTGCAATCAAAAACTTTCCGGTATAAACAACTCTTTGTCTTTCCCTGATAACCAGGAGATAAAGACCTTGGGAAAGGTTTGAAATATTATGAGAATAGGATTCAGTAATGTTTGGCATTTTTACTTCACCTACTTTTTCTCCAAATGCATTAAATATTTCTATTTCTCTATCTGAAACCCAATTTGGCCTATTTTCCCGGAATAATATGTGAATCCAGTCTGACGCGGGGTTCGGCCATATCTTCAAACCTCCATGCTCCCATGCCTCCATGCCCCCATGCTCTTCATGAATTCCGACAGTTGTATCACAACCTGATGAATCACAGCCAATGCTGTCCAATTTCTGCACCCAGATGGATTGCTCCCATTCGGGATCACCTAAAGCCATACCTGTAATGATTATTCCATTATCGGATGTGATCCTGAGATCATTAAGGTGGTTTTCAAATGTAGGATAATAACTGTATCGCCTCATCCAGATACTATCACCATTTTCCTTTGTTTTTAATATCCAACCATAATTACCAAATCCGTCAGCAAAAGCACCTGTTCCAGAAACGATAATACTTCCATCGCCCAGTTCCTCTATTGTAGAACACCACCCCAGAAATGTCGTATCACTATATTTCCTTTCCCATATAACATTTCCTGCGGTATCTGTTTTAAATATCCAAACCTTAAGATCCGGGTAATCCGGATGGGGTTGTGACACGGCATATGTACTTCCAACAAGGTAATTACCATCTTGTGATAGTATAACGACGGAGTGTCCATCATCATAGATACCTCCATAATATTTAATCCAAATTTGGTTTCCAAGACTATCAACTTTGAGAAGACCTGGATCCCTTGAAGTGTTATTTCCAACTTGTTGCCTATCTAATCCGATTAAAAAATTACCTTCGGGCAATGGGATTAAGGAATAACCAGCATCTAACCAATGTAGTTGACCATATGTATGAAACCATTTTATATTTCCAAGATTATCAGTCCTTATGAGTAATATATCATCATCATCTCCTGATACATGTACATAACCAGTAATGAGAAATCCATTATCAGGTAATTGTTCACAAACCGTAAAAATGGTAGCTGTATAATCAATCGAGGCAGAATCACCATAAATTCTGGACCAGAGTGAATCGCCATTTTCATCAAATTTTATCAATAATCCGACATCTCTAATAGAATCTTCTATACTCCCACTTATAACAAATCCACCATCGGATGTACTAATACATCCCCGTATTCCACCGGCATAATAATTGTGGAAATCTTCTCCGTAAGTTTTCCACCATAACTGGTTTCCCTGGTCATCAATAGCCGTAAGGACAATTCTTTTAAAAATATAATCATTGGAAACCACACCACTAACTCCACTAATAACATACCCTGATTCCGTTTCAAGAATACTCAATGCTGCGCTCCAGTTATCATTGTTAAAGCGGTTGTTAAAGTAAGTGTATTGGCCTTTTAAGTCAAATAATCCAAAGAATAATATAAATAAAAATATGAACTTTTTCATATTTCCTTTTTGAACAATTTTTCAAT